>Ga0307442_1000023_pt1 | contig 48561 bp, 87 predicted proteins | sample SalMarWE160430MG_FD_202143 | JGI IMG/M metagenome (GOLD analysis project Ga0307442, IMG submission 202143) | Salt marsh sediment microbial communities from the Plum Island Ecosystem LTER, Massachusetts, United States - WE1604-30 | ecosystem: Environmental > Aquatic > Marine > Intertidal zone >...
CCCCCCTCCCCTGTGGTACACCCTAAAAAGACTCATAGTGAACAAGACACATCTGAAGATTCTTCTTTGCCAGAAGCGGCAAAGAGCGGAGAGAAGAAAACAAACCGCAAGCGCAATTTGCTTTATGAGATGGTTTGTAAAGAGGTATTTAATTTTGAGTATAAGCCAGGCAAGACTGACTCTATACCGAAATCACTTCGGGGCTGGATCAATGGTGTAACCGCTGACCTCAAAGCTATTGACTGCACACCGCAGGAATTAAAAGCTTGTATGGAAGCATGGGATCAGTCTCATGCCAATGATCCGAACTTTTCCAGACCACAAGCACGAGAGAAAGTTGTTAAGGAAGTTTTAGCTTATCGGTCTGGGAAGCGCCCACAAAATGCCCCACCAGGCACCATTGCGAAGAGGACAAACAAGGACATTATCGAGGCTACTCCCGAACAGATCGCAGGAGTGGGTAAGGTGATGACACCAGAAAGGATGAAGGAAATCAGTGAGCAGTTCAAACGGTAAACTTCAACTTCCTGAGTCGTTGATTAACGATTATCGCACCGTGATTGCAGCCGATGGCGGCGATCCGCATGATGTGGTGATCATCTTTGACGACTACGCGGGCAGCATTTTGGACCGGGATACTTGCCCGAACTGTCTGGGCATCAAAGGACAGGGCAAGTTTAAAGCCCCCACCGGCGATCCGATACCACGCGGGCGGCGCGTTAGCGGCTCAATACTCTACCGGGAATTGGTCGAGTATCCCTGCCCTGTCTGCTCAGAAGCATACTATCAACAGCAGCGCCGTGCAAAATGTGGGGTGCCGTCCTTTATTATGTCAGACGATCCGCTCTGGGATGTGAAAGGGCGGGAAACGATGGTCAGCGTTATCCAGCAAGCGACCATCCAATGGATAGAGAGCCACCCGCCCGCCGGTTGGTTGATGGTCCTGGGTGGGTATGGGTCGGGGAAAACCTTCCTGATGCAGCGGGCGGTTGTTGAGATGATCGAGTCTGGCATTGATGCCAAGTACGTTTTGGCCGGTGATATCCGCGATGATCTCATCGAGGCGATCCGGTTGCAAAATGAGCCGGGCATTACCCACCGTTCGCCGGATCAGGTGGTCGAGCACTATAAACGCCTATCGGTGTTGGTAATCGATCAACTCGACTGGCTGCGCCAGCGCACCAGCGGCGGCAATGAAACCTTTGCAATGGAGCATATCCGAGACCTGCTTGACCACCGCTACCAGAACAACAAAGCGACCGCGATTATATTAAATCGCGAGTGGCATGACGCGGGCGGCGGTGACCTGGCTCCGATTTTGTCGCGGGCCAGGATGGGGTTAGTCGCTGAGACGACCGTAGGCGACTTGCGCCCGAAAGCAGGCGATTTGATGCGACAGGTTGAGCGGTAGCGACCGCATAGGAGCGTGAATGATGCGAAAAGTACACATCTACACAGACGGCTCGTGCGATGTCCACAGCGAGGACAAGCCGGGCGGGTGGGCGGTGATCCTGGTGGACATTGCGACCGCCCACACCAAGCAACTATCAGGCAGCAAATTACACACCACTATCGGAGAGATGGAAATCCTTGCAGCCGTCGAGGGTTTAGCAGCTCTTCGTGGTGGGCCTCATGATGTGACCGTGTTCACCGATAGCCAATATCTGGTCGGTGCCATGACTGGAAACAAGCGCAAGAAGAACCGGCGGCTATTGGCTGAGTTGGATGAACTGGTAGATGAGCACGATGTTACCTTCAAGTGGGTCAGGGGGCACGAGGACACCACGCATAATCTGTTAGTTGACAAGCTGGCAGTAGCAGCACGGAGGGGGGGGCGTGAATGATGGCTAACATGTACCAACTAATAGCCGCCGATCCGCCCTGGCCTTTCCGCAACTGGGGAGCCGATAAAGTCGGCATAACCCACGAGCGCAGCCGGGGGGCAAACAAACACTACCCCACTATGACTATTGAGGACATTTGCGCCCTGCCGGTCGAGTCGATTGCCGAGCCAGATAGCGTGCTGCTGCTGTGGATGGTCTGGACTCATCTACCTGAAGCGCTCAAAGTAATTGATGCCTGGGGATTTGAGTACAAGACCTGTGCATATACCTGGATAAAGTCTAATCCTGGCGGCATGGGATTTTTTACCGGGATGGGATACTACACGCGGGCAAATTCCGAGGCGTGTTTATTGGCGACACGCGGCAAGGGACTAGAGCGACAAGCCGCTGACGTGGGGCAGCTCATCTATTCCCCGGTCAAAAAACATTCTCAGAAACCTATCGAGTTTTTTGGAAAAACCGAGCGGCTATTTGGCGACGTCTCGCGGGTGGAACTGTTCGCCCGTCGAACTCGCCCCGGTTGGGATGCCTGGGGGAATGAAGTTGAATGTACTGCACAATTAGCAATGGCAGGAGCGTGAATGATGGCAGAGAACACCGGTATAGAATGGACTGATGCGACCTGGAATCCGCACATAGGTTGTTATCCGGTTTCCACCGGTTGCGACAACTGCTATATGTACCGGGAGATGGTGAGATACGGCAAGGACCCGCGCAATGTAGAGCGCACCACGTCGGTGTTTGATCTTCCCCTGCGCTTGAAGAAGCCCTCGAAAATCTTTGTGTGCAGTTGGTCAGACTTTTTCATCAAACAGGCGGACGCCTGGCGTAATGAATGCTGGGATATTATCCGCCGCTGCCCACAGCATACCTTCCAACTGCTGACCAAACGACCGGAGCGGATCGCGGATCACCTTCCCGCCGACTGGGGGAAGGGTTACGCTAACGTCTGGTTAGGGGTATCGACTGAAAACCAGGAGATGGCTGATAAAAGAATCCCGCTGCTGCTGGATATCCCGGCGCGGGTGCACTTCCTGAGTGTTGAGCCGATGTTGGGGCCGGTTGATTTAATGCCCTGGTATGAGTCCATTCCGTTTGATTGGATCATTGTCGGTGGAGAGAGTGGACCTAATGCCAGGGGGATGCATGAGAGATGGGTATATGACATTGCTCAATTTTGTGTAGATACAGATACCCCCTTCTTCTTCAAGCAATGGGGCGGAAAGTCCCGGATTGATGGGCACTGGGGTGGAAACCAGCTTGACGGCAAGACTTATCGACGATTTCCAAGTGTGCCGGTCTACCGTTAGCCTGAGCAGTTGGAGATGTTTTAATGTACGCACTCGGCATCGATCCCAACACCAAAGAGACAGGGTGGTGCCTGCTAAAAAACGACACCTATACCAGCGGTGTAATCGTTCCATCGAATAAGGACTTACACCCCTGGGAGGCAATGGCAATCGCTGTTATGTGGTTCATCTACGACACCCCTCAGCTTGAACAGGGTCATAGTCTAGCACTTGATTTCATCGCGATTGAGGGTGTTTATCATGACAAAAATGTACAGACCACTATCAAACTGTCCAAACTGGTCGGCGCTATTAGTGCCTATGGGTTGTTTGAGGGTATACCCAGTTATCAGCTGCCCACCGCCACCATTGACCGGTCCCTGGGTATCATGGGAGATCGCAAGCGGGGCAACAAGAACCTGGGGCAGATGATTATCGGGAAGGGAAAAACCGAGCACGAGTACGACGCGTGGGCCGTTCTGCACGTCGGCATGGGGGTGCATAAAGAGAACGGGTGGAAGGAAGCGGGCTAACATGGAACACCTCACCGGGGAATACCTTTACCACATCAAACAGGAATTCGGGTTATCCCGTTCGGAGCTGGCTGCTAAGTATGGCTTAACCATTGGACAGGTCGGCGGGCGGGTGCAGCGCTACAAAAAAACACTGGAAGGAACCATGCCGCCCGAAGATGAGACTAAACTCAACCTGTTTGACGTGGTGATGTCTGGCCAACCGCTGCGACTGTCTGGCGATTGGACTATCGTTAGTGATGTTCACGCGCCGACCACCGACCTGGATTTAGCCCGGCTGGTGATCCCCTCCTCACAACGGTTTGGAGTCCGGCAACTGCTCCTGTTGGGTGATCTTATCAATGTGGACTGGGCCAGTAAATACCCGGTGTTGGTTCCTCACCCCGACGGCACAGGTGAAACCGAGGCAGCTAAGTACCTATTAGAGGAGTGGCTGCATTACTTCGACCAGATCTACTGGTTGCCGGGCAATCACGAGGATCGGTTCCTGAAACTCAACACTGGTAATCTCAGCATGAATCATCTGGTCAGGACGGTATCAGCCCAGGGGAGAGGCAAGCTGGAAGCGTCCGAATTCGATCACTGTTGGATTGATACGCCTAACGGCCCCTGGTTCTGCTGTCATGGTAAAAACTACAGCGTGAATCAGTTGGTGGTGGCTGACCAGTTGGCGCAAAAGTACCAGGCCAACATTATTTGCGGCCACCAGCACCATTTCGCGATGGGGATGGATCGTTATAAGAATTTTATCGTGGTCGATAACGGCGGATTATTCGACCCGTCCAAGATGGCCTACGTCACCATGCGGGCCAGTAAAATGCCTCGAATGCAGCGTGGGTTTAGCGTGTTAGTCGATGGTTACCCGATGTTGTTCGGGGAACCGTTCACCAACTGGAATGTGATATTGGAGGATGCAGCGTGAGCGACTACACCTATTTGGGCGACCGTCTGACTCGTCCCGATTTACGCGGGGGACAGTGTAACGCGGTGCGCCGTTCTGATGGCAAGTGCATCCGCTCCCCGATGGGTAGTATGCTTGTTGAATTCGAGAATGGGGAGCGTCACGTAGTGATCGGGCGGTTACTCAGAAGGAATGACAAATTGAGAGGGAAATCATGAAACTCTTCAACTATTCTCGTGCTACCTTGTTTGTCCTGGCGGCGGCGTTGTTCGGTCTCGTGCGCCAGGTATGGCGCTTCGGCTGGTGGTGCGTGGGTAAGGCCATCAGGCCGGGTTTGACGTGGAGGTAGGGCGGACGATGAGCGATAGCCCGATGTTACACCAGGAGAAGGACGACTCCCCGATGTTGGGGGGCGAGAAGTGGCAGGGTGATGTATGTCCATATTGCAATAAACGCGTACTAATGGATGGGGTTGTATATTTTCATTTTAGTGACCTGCCCGTTATTTGTCATGAGGACTGTATGCCGCCATTGGAAACTGACGCGCCCAGCCGTTGGTATGGCGCAAAGCGAGGAAGACGAAAGACCAGATGGTTACACGCCTAACGGCGAAAGGAGCGCGGACGGATGAGCGAGATTGAATTTATAACGATAGGCGATGATGAGCAGTTGATGTGCAAGGGACATATTGCTCCCGACGTGGTGATCCCGGCAGCTATCGACTATCTCCGGCACGAGGGCAATGACTATGAGGACACCATCGAGGTGCTGGCCCCTAAAAAGGTTCATCACACGACAGTCCGATGTGTTCCTGTGTCGCCTCACGATGACAACTATGGTTGCTTTAACTGGTATCTATATACTAACCAGCAACCGGGGCGCGGCGCTTTCAAAGCGACCATTATTGATTTATAGGAGCGCGACGGATGAGCGATAGCCCTAAATTCAAGATAGCAAAAACCTGCGAAAATTGTATTTATGCGGAACCAATTCTACACGCAGAAAAAAATTGGTTCAGAGATATAACCGATCCACAATATTGGTGCACGCTACACAATATAAATTTCAAACAGCGCCAGTTATTACCGGGGTGGATGTATTGTGACGATCACGAGGCCATTGAACAATATCACTTTTGGGGAACCATGACAGATGAAACACTTACCGACTGGATACTCAAGGCCCCAAAAAGTAAGGATAACTAGCGCTAGGTCACCCGCCTAACGGCGAAAGGAGCGCGGACGGATGAGCGATGAGTATGCAAAAATTACACATATCAGTTTCACAGATGATCGAGACGTATTTAATCACGGGCATTCAGAAATTACCATCACCATTGAATTCTCCGCTCGAATTATGCCCGTCATGTACGATCTGGCAATTATGAAGCGGGTTGCTTATGAAGTACTCGGCCATGCGTTAGTCAGTGAGAATGTTCCAATTTACAAGAATCGCAGCAACCTCAAATGGGAAATGTCATCAATAGAAAAAATGAATCGCAAGTTCCCGTCAAAAGACGAATAAGGTTACACAACTAACCCAGAATTGTGACCATAATAAATAGGAGATGTAAGAATGGAAAATTTATCACTAAGAGATCAAGAAAGAAGTTATTGTGTTTATTTCAATGGTCGGTTATCCCATGACAGTTGTGACGCTGGGATCAAATATAACGATGTTATGATTGATCTACCGGAGGGCGGGCAAGATATGCCATGCATGAGAGAGCCGAGAAGGAAAAGCGATAAACCGTTACCGCACTGCGCCAAGCGACGTTGGCCTACCCAGGAAGAACTTGATGCTAGGGAAGTGGAAATAAATCAATGGATTGCCCAAATGATTGAACGGCAGAATAACGATCAATGCATTCACTGCGGCGCTAAAATTGAGCGCAAAGAACAGATCGGACGATGTATTTATGCTTTTCCCTGCGGATGCCGTCAAGGGCAAGGGGAATTACAAGAATAAGTCACGCGAGGCAGACCGCCCGCCCGGTGACGGCGGGGAATAGAGGGAAGCAAGATGAAATTTGGAAAGCTAAAGTTTAGAATCCGATCAAAGTGGTGGAGTACATTCTATCGAGTCAAGACGTTTATCAGGAATTCATCGGTGTACCTGTCGCGGCTGGCTCATGGAATACAGTGTGAACATGAAGGGTGCAAGGAACGTGTGCACTTGCTCCAATGTCATGTTAACCCATTCGATTTAGATGAGGACAAGAATATCGACTGGCTCTGCTATGAGCACGCCAGCGATCATGGTTTTTGTTCAAGTTGCGGAATATTTTGCGCCGGTATCGAAAGTTTTGATTTCGGGCGGTATGCTGGCTACTGCGATAACTGTGCATCATATTTTCAGTCGGTCGATGATGAGATGTGGACAATGGCTGAAGATGATTATGATGATGAGTGGGCAACCGCCCAGTGACGGCGGGGAGGAGTGAAGGATGGATAATATTGAGATTTTAACTATGGCGCTTTTGACAGTTTGCTGCACAGTGGAAGCGCTGTACATCAAGGTACTGTGGAATCGCGTCGAGGCTTTGTTGATGGTGGGAAGGATGAACGATGAACAGTGATGATACCAGACGTTTAGCAACCTATGTGGCTCTGGCCCTTGATCGTCGTGATGAAGGGATCACTATTGGGTATTGCCCAAAGTGTGATGGCTATCTCGAACTCTGGGGCGGCTACACTCACGACAATAGAGTGGGTATTTATATCAGATGCGAACATGGCGATTGCGACTTCATGGATATCGAATTGTGCGATTGCGAAATACTGCGGTTTGGTTGGGACAAGTAACTCCCTATATTTGATAATATCATTACCTACTGATTGAAAGGATAAGAAAATGAAAGCGAATTTTCGTAAGTTACCACAACCTAAAAAGGCTTGCAGGACGTGCCGATACTTCTCTGTTATGGGTGCGCATTGGAGGTGCAGACGACTGGGTACTCTTCATGCTTGGGAGGTTAGCCAACCAACACAGTTTATATGTGATTATTTCGAGTCCAAGCCGCCCGGTGACGGCGGCGGCGGAGGCGAGGAGTGATGAGCACTGTTAGAGACTTTCACAATCCGGCGATGGATCTTGCGCTACGTTCCTTAATTGCGCACTATCAGGGGAATCTAGTAGAAGCTGAGAACCTCGCACGAGAAGCTTACGAACTCGAAAGTAAAGCCGCTGCCCTGGTGCCATGCAGCCCCGAATCGGAACCAACCCGGTCTATTCTTTACCGGAGCGCGGCCACACTTGCCCACCAATGTCATGAATACGATGATGCGCAGAGACTTGTTGCTGAAGGGCTGGCTGGTTCTCCTCCCCCTCAGATAAAACGCGAGCTTCAAGAACTAATGGAAAGGATAAGAGAATGATGACCGATGTACCACAACCAAAGCGTGGATTTAAAATCAAGATGTTCGGAACTGTTCAGCCCGAACATGAGCCAATCTGGTTTGAGTGTAACGTGCCAGACATTATTGCAGATATTCAAACAGCTTGCGAGTCTGGAATGGGTACGCTTCACCTTCCAACTACTAGCAAATTCTATATTTTATCGCCATCAATCCTGTATGATTACAATGAGATTCTTGAGTATCTCCGCAGCTTTGAGGAAGACCTATCAGGCAGGGAGCCGGGACTCGGTGGACGCCCGCCCGGTGACGGCGGGGAAGGATAAGAACATGACTGAACTACAAGCCGACCGCGACTCTGACCGCCGGATTGCCGAGCGGTTGGGGCTATCAGTAAAATATCGTGGTACGATGCAGCACCCTATTCCATTTATCGATGAGGGCAATGCGTTTGGGCCGGAGCTGCCGAGGTATACGACCGACCTCAACGCGGCGGTGGTGCTCTATGATCCCAGATTGGGCATGAGCATTATGATATCTCACGTTAGATTTCCTACTCTTGAGTGGACGTGTATCATCGGCTTTGAGGGGAAGGATTTTTACGGTACAGGCACATCTCCCGCCCTGGCCGTCTGCCGGGCGTGGTGGGCCTGGATGGACGGGAGAGAGGAGTAACCGATGCCTGATACTTACATCACTGGGCATGACGGTGCAACGCTATCTGGAGAACTGGTTAACTTTCAGTTTTACACCCTCCACCGTCTGATGGGAGCAAGGCTCGAAGAACTTGAGCGGATGCATATCGAACTGAAAGCCGCTTATGATTATTTGGAACAGCGCCACCGCGAATTGCAGCGGATTATTGATGAGATGGAGGAGTAACCGATGGTAATCCAGGAAGCTATTGAGTTCGTGAAAGCGGTGGGGAAGTCGGATCACGGCGTGGATCTTACTGATGGGGAAGCGCTAGAGGCCATGCGACATATAAAGCACCTTGTTCAGACCGGAGCGCCGGAAACACGGAAAACCATTTCACTAGGGGTGAAGAAATATATCTTTGCCCAGATAATAAAGGGGAAGCTATGACCCACTGCCCATACTGCGGTGATACCTATATCTGCCAGGGGTGTGGCCGGTCCCTGCTTACTAAGCCTGAAGAAATCCTCGATATCCTGCGTACTGCCATCGGGCCACTGTATGGCACCACGATAGCCGAGCGAGCCTACATCAGCAAATCGCGGGCCTATGAGATTCTCGCTGCCTATGTCGAGGCGGGAATTGTTACCAAGGTGGGGGGCGAGGGGAGACGGCAGGGGTACAAGATTGTGAGACGGTCAGCGGTGATGCTGCCGGAAAGGGAGTTGGTGGCGTGATGTGGTTACGTGACGAAAAGTATAACTTTCGGGAGTTGCCACTCCCTGATAAGTGCTGTCAGAATTGCGATCACTGCTTTCGTGATGCTTATGGGTGGTGGTGGTGCGACGAGACAGGGGTAGAGGAGCGTGTCAAGGTTACTAACCCAGAGCGCTTTGTGTGCGACTACTGGAAGGAATTTACCTCCAGAGAGGGAGAGGAGTAGGTAGCGTGAATGATTTAGTTGGATATAAGGACAGTTAAAAGGAGTTAAATGGTGGAAAGTGAAACTAATAGCGATCCTATGAATCCTACAAATTTTATAGGGTGCCTGTTTATGACCTTTATTCTTGTGTGCAGTATTTTAATAGTTTGCGAGGGTTTAACCTGGCATCATTATGAACGTAGTCAAGCTGTTGTTGTTGACAAATCATTTACTAGGCTTGTGTTTATTGTTGCTGTCGAAATCGATGGCGAAGTATATAAAGTAGACACGATAGAAGATTGGGATACCTATCTCACCATTACTCCAGGTGATAAAGTGATTGTCGACTCAAAAATAGGTGACTTCACTGGTCTAACAATACGATATATAAGGTATGAACCTGAATAAACCGGACTTACCCCGGACTTATTGACAAAAGCTCTGCTACACTATAGACAGAGCTTTTATATTGCCCGGTTGACGGCGGGATGGCAGCGATTGCAAGTATGACCGTGTACGCGCCGGGATAGAGAGGCTTTTATGGCATATGACTGCCTTGTCTAGGGTAGCTCCCGAAAAGCGGTCACCCTAACCGCCGACAAGGCAGCGGCAAGATAGGGGCATCTAAGGGAGATGCAATGTCTGTTATTTACGGCCTTCGGGCAAAAGATAGTGATCAGTACTTTTACATAGGTAGCACCAGGCATACGGCAAATCGGCGACTGTCGGGGCACTTATCTGCCATCCGGCATGGCACGAAGAGAAATCGCCATTTTGTCAACAAGGCTAATAAAGTAGGGCTTGACAACATTGTAGTGGATGTGCTTGAAGAAACCACCAGAGAGCAGCAGTTTGAGCGGGAAAAGTGGTGGATACAAGATATGTTGGCACAAGGTGTCAATCTGGTCAACCGAGTTTATGTTGACATTCACCCACCGCACAAAGAAGAACAGCCGCCGCTCACTGAGGAGAAATGGCTACAAGCGCTACAGTTCTATGTAGATTACAAGCAAGGGCGGAAAGGGCACGCCAAGAATCCCGAAGATGAGGGAATCTATCAGGCTCTATCGAGTGCATTGTTTCTGATTATCGACCAAAAGATAGGGCTTAATGACAATAGTGTCCCCTTCGACTAAATGGGACACACCGGAACACTATAAAAAAGAATGAAAGCATCAGTATGGAGACCGATATTTTTAGAGCAATTGAGACTTACTGGCAACGTAAGCGAGGCAGCCTCAATTGCTAATGTCGGGCGTACTACTGTTTATAGGCATAGAGACCGATCTAAGCGGTTTGCTCAACAATGGGATGAAGCTTTAGAGGAAGCTTGCGATCTTATGGAGCGGGAAGCGTTCCGCCGTGCCGTTGAAGGTGTTGACAAGCCTATCTACTATCAGGGAAAGCGCATTGATCTTATCAAGGAATATAGCGATACACTCTTGATATTCATGCTCAAAGCACATAGACCCGGGAAGTACAAAGAACAACGTCAATCGGTTAATTTTGATATCGACTACTCGAAGTTGACCGATCAGCAACTAGAACGAATAGCTAGAGGAGAAGACCCACTTGCTGTCATTAGGCAGGGCGACACCGAAACAACAAGCGCGGGCAGTGAAAGAACTGAGACGCCGCCAGCAAACTTATGATTATGGAGTGGGCATTGCACGTTTACAACCGCATACCGCACAAAAGCAAGTGCTCAGGGAAGCGGCCCGGTTCAACATTGTGGACTGTGGCCGACGCTGGGGCAAAACCATGCTGGGGCAAGATTTAGACCTCGGTCTGGCACTCAAGGGCTACCCGGTTGGGTGGTTCAGCCCCACCTACGGCATGATGACCGATGTCTGGCGCGAATTTGAGCAGACGTTATACCCGATTATCACCGGCAAAAACAAGACTGAGCGTTACATGGCCATTGAGGGCGGCGGCAAGATCGACTTCTGGAGCCTGGATAATCCCGATATGGCACGCGGTCGAAAATACAAGCGCGTGGTGATTGATGAGGCGGCAATGGCTCCCCTGCTTGAATATGCCTGGCGCAATGTGATCCGCCCCACGCTAACAGATTTTCGAGGCGATGCGTGGTTTTTGTCCACCCCCAAGGGGCGCAACTTCTTCTGGAAGTTGTTCATTCTGGGGATGGATGAAACCGAGCCGGAATACAAAGCCTGGCAGATGCCGACCGGCACCAACAAATACATTGACAAAGAAGAAATCGAGGCGGCCCGGTTGGAGCTGCCCCAGGAAGTATTCAGGCAGGAGTACCTGGCCGAATTCCTGGAAAATGAAGGCTCAGTATTCAGAAACATTCACAACTGCATCAGGCTTGTGCCGGAATACCCCCAACCAGGGGGGCGCTATGTGATGGGCGTTGACTGGGCCATGTCGAAGGACTGGACGGTGTTAATCGTGATGGACGCTGACACCAAACAGGTGGTAGACATTGACCGGTTTAACCAGATTAGCTGGGGAGTGCAGCGTGGGCGGCTCCATGCGATGGCGGACAAGTGGGAGGTTGGCGCTATCCTGGCAGAAGCGAACGCGATGGGCGATCCGAACGTTGAACAACTCAACAGCGAGGGGTTAAACGTGATCGGGTTTACGACCACCAACCAGAGCAAGGCAGAGATTATCCAGGCGCTGGCGCTGGCTTTTGAGCGGGTAGAAATCGGGGTTACCAATGATAGGCAGCTCCTCATGGAATTAGAAGCCTTTGAGGTAACCCGCCTACCGTCGGGAAGTTTTCGATATAGTGCCCCGGCGGGCATACATGATGATATGGTGATGGCCCTGGCATTAGCCTATTGGCAATCACATAATGTTTACGAGGATGCAGGTGTCATCAACTACCAACAACCCTATAGATTCTCTGATTCGCCGTATTAGCGCCAGGTTAGGAATGCCGGAGCGGGAAGTCAAGGCGGCGCTGGACAAGTTCCCCGGCCAGATTGTGACCAGTGAACCAGAGCAGACGTATAAGGAACGGGTATTTAATGAATTTGAATCACAGGGCTGGCGACGTGCTGAATAAGATTAAATCCTGGCTGGTGTCAGCTTTTGCCACTCCCCAGGAGAATATTATCACGCCACCCCCTACCCCGGAACCCTCTACTAATGAGCCGTCCGGGGCAACGGTCAACTTCCCCCAGGGGCCATGGTCGATCTATGATGGGGTGAACTATAACCCGCCCCTGACCATTCCCTCCCATCTGGCGAATAACAAAGCAGCCGTTGCCCAACTGACCGAATCATATGAGCGTTATCACTCCCAGTTTAGTGATCCCTACCTGACCGGCGCTCCGGTTCAGATGCTCCCGATCAGTAACCCGCTCAAGGAATGGGACTTCCAACAGCGTAAAATCATCTTAGAGCAGTGCCATCTGGCATGGGAGCGTAACCCGCTGGTCAATGCGGGTGTGACCTATAACCGCCTGTTTGCGGTTCAGAACGGAGCGCGGATCACCTATCGCAACGAGAAAGTCAAGGAAGCAATCGAAGCGTTTATCAACAACGATGAAAACGACTTTCGCAACATGGAGAAGGCGCTGTGTGATACCTTCCAGTTGGAGGGCGAGATCTTCATTCGTTATCACCAGGGGACCGGCGGCGAGGTGGTGTGGACGTGTATACCGGCCTGGGCGATTGAGGGGATTGAACACAAGCCCGGCTTTATCCGCCGCGTGGAAAATTACCACGTCAACTACACCGAAGACAACGGGATCGGCACGGTGAGTAATCACGTAAGAGAACCCATCCCGGCCCGTGAGATACACCACGCCACGATTAACCGTAAGGCATACGAGCAGCGGGGGCGGCCCGAAGTCTTTAAGATCCTGCCCTATGCCAAAGCTTATAAACAGTGGTTAGAACAGCGGGCACGGCAGAACCATTTTAAGGGATCATTTGTGCTGGATGTGAAGCTGATCAATGCCACCGCCGCCGAAGTATCCGCCAAACGTATGCAGTACCAACAACCGCCCTATGGGGCCACGGTGGCGGTACACAACGACAAGGAAGAACACACCATCCTTGACCCGCGTATCGGTGCCCAGGACGCCGCCGAAGATGGACGACAAATCCGACTGATGGCAGCGGCGGGAATGCGATTACCCGAATTTATGCTGGCCGATGGCAGTAACGCCAACCTCGCCAGCGCTACCGCGCAGTCTTTGCCCGCGCTCCGGTCGTTTGGTGAGTGGCAGGATATTATGCGGGATCAGGTACTCAAACCGACATTTGAGCGGGTGCTAGAGGCAGCGGGGTTCGACCTGGATGAAGAGATCGACGAGCAAGTCCCCGGCGACTGGGAAGCTACCGGCGATAAGGTCAAGATACGCGAAGCATTTGAAGTCAAGTACCCCGACCTGGAAAGCGACGATCCCAAGAACCTGGCAGACGCGCTGGCGATTGCGACCTCCAATGAGTGGATGTCAGACGAAACCGCTACCAGCCTGCTCCCGTTTGACCTCAACCCGCAGGACGAACGGCGCAAGATCGAAGCCGAGATGGAGCGGGAACAGGATTATGTGACTCAGGGCTTGAAGCCTGATCTAATGTCGATGATGGGGCCGAGTGCCCAGAATGGAGAGAATAAAAAGAATGGCAACAGCAACCAAGAGCAAGACGAGCCAGGAGCCGGAGACAGCAGCGACCGAAAAGAGCAGCCCGCCCCAGTCGCATAAATGCCCCATGTGTGGGGCGACGAAGTTTAAGAAGCGAGAGATTGTGCAAGTCGTGGGCGGCAAGGTCAAGATCGACCATGTAGCGCTGCATTGCGTGGTGTGTACCTGGACGGGCACACCGGATGAACTTTAACAACTAAATAGGAGGCGTATGAGCCATGAGTAAAGAAGAGAAGAAAGAATGGGAAGCGTTTGACGAGGAAGAGCGCAAGCAAGCCATCAAAGATTGGCAACAATGGCAGAAGAATCAACAGGGCAGAGTTAGCGCTTTAAATCCTCCTGTTCCGCCAATACCAGATGTAGGCGTGTACCCACGTGGCCCATTTGAGGGGAGTTTAGACGCTAACCGGCAGTGGTGGTGGATGCTACATATAAACGATCTTTCTACAGGGCGCTATCCTCTCCAATCTGTTTATACAACTCACGAGTCGGAATGGCGACGATGCAAAAAGTGTGGCCGAGTTCAGCATCTAAAGCAGCACGGGCGGGAGTGCAACCGCTGTGGCGAGATATTAGAGGACTAAATGCCAACCATAGCCGAACAGATCGAAGCGGGTAACGAGTACGTGATGGGGCACGTCTATGCCCTGGAAGATCGCATAGTGCGGGAACTCTTCCAGGCATACGAACAAGCCTATCGCGATATTCGTGAAGACCTGAATAAGGTCTGGCAGCAGGTTGGTACCGAGAATTGGAACCCGGAGAATGTCGCCGCCCGCGAGGTGTTACTCGCCCAGGTGGTCAGTCGTATGCGGGCACTTGACCCAGTAGCCGCTAATATCATCCTATCCGGGATGATCGACGGTTATCAGGGCGCGATGGTGGGCCAAGCCTGGAACCTGGATACCAGCGTCTATGAAGCAATGGCGGACAAGGCGCTGGTCATGCCGGTGCTTCCCGTTGAGGCAATCCGGGCGCAACTGTTAGCGCCCTACCTGGGTAAAACGTTTGTTGAGCGGTTTGAGGACAAGCGGGCAGAATTTGAACTCCGTATTAAGAATGCGCTGATACAGTCGCAAATTCAGGGCGACGGTATTTACGGGGTACAGAAGCGGATCGCAGGTGAGCTGGGGATCGACATCAGCCGCCGCACCAAAGCGGATCGCATGGCGAATAAGCGGGCATTTTACCGTACCGCCATGATTGCCCGGACCGAAATACTCAGGGCGTCGAATCTGGGGGCGCTGGCGGTTTATCAGGAGAATGATGACGTATTGCAAGGGTGGGAGTTTATCGCCACCAAAGACGAGCGAACGTGCCCGATTTGTGCCCCACTGGACGGGGAGCGGTTCGCATTTGATAGCACACAGCAGAAGCCGCCGCTGCATCCACAATGCCGTTGCAGCGTGCTACCCTGGTTGATTGATCAGGATGTCATGGACGAAAAGCTAGGCACACGCCCGGTGTTTAAGACGTGGGCGGCTGAGAACGGGATTACCCGGAACGATTACGGGCAAATGTATGATTTCCGTGCCAAGCCGGTCAAAATGGCGCGGGCAAGTTAGGAGGCGTATGAGCCATGATCATCCATGAGACGCGGTGGAAGTGCGATTATTGCGGCGCGGTCAGCCCGGTTACAGAGGAAGAATATATAGCGCCGCCAGGCTGGTTGATACATCATTATTCGTTTTATACGAAGCATCACTTTTGTTGTCAGTCGCATTTAGATAAGTGGCTTAAAAGTGGTGTGAAGACTGATGACATTGTGCGGAGCGAAGACGCATGACCTGGATAACAGCATTAACCGCCCTGATCGGCCTCTCCCTTGCCGTGCGCATGTGGCAGCGGGGATATCTCAAGGGCGCTGAGTGGCTTACCCGCATCATTATCAACGGAGAAGACGCTGAGAGCCTGATTGCCCAGTATACGCTAGAGAATATCCCGCCCGATGTCAGGCAGCGGTTAGTCGAACTCAGGACCAGGAACAGCGGGCATAAATCCGTCAAAGAAGAAACGATGGAAGAAATTCAGAAAGCACAGGCGGCCAAAAATGGCAGTGAACAAAAAGAACGGGCACTGGACGAATCATAGCTATGCCCCGCCCGGTATGGGGACAGCCTGGACGGTTACCAAAGCGGTGACCGGGTACCACCTGCGAACCATCCCGGAGGAAAATATTTTATGCCGGGTGGCTGATGGCAACGTGTACTTCTGGGATCGCCGCAACGGTAAAGAATTGTGTATTTCGCTTGACCATTTAAACCGGTTAGCGATGGAATAAAGCCTACATAGGCTTAATTGAATATCTGAGGCAGATGAGCCAGTTACACCCCCTACGGGGTTAGTTGGCTCATTTTGTTTAGGAGGAGCCTATGGAAACACAAGTTAAATCGTTAGTAGACCTGACCGAGGCTACGCTTGACAGTGACGAGTTTACCGTCAAGGGGGCGCGGATCATCAAATCGGGGTTGTCGCTGAATAAGAACTACTACAGCGAAGCCGTGATTCAAGCGGCTACCCCATTGTTTGAGCAGGTCAAGGCATACGCCGATCACCCCAGTAAATCGGAGCGCAAGGATCGCCCGGAGCGGTCGGTCCGTGATGTGGTGGGCTACTATCAGAATGCCCGCTATCAAGAAGGCGCGGCTTATGGGGATTTCCGGGTGGTGGGCGAAGCACAAGAGTGGCTGTGGCCGCTGATCCAGGAAACCGTCAAAACCGGGGTACCGTTGGTGGGCTTATCCATCAATGCCCTGGGTACTGGCAGTAAGGGCAAGGTTGAAGGGCAGAACGCCACAGTGGTGGAAGCTATCACCCACGCCAACAGCGTGGACGTGGTAACGGATGCTTCAGCCGGTGGTGGGTTTACCCATCTCTTGCAATCCGATGACGGGTGGCTCCGTGCCACATTAGACCATTTATCAATGGAAGAGTTAACCGAGGCCCGCCCTGATCTGGTCGAGGACTTCAAACGGCAGTGGAAAACTGTACGCGATAGCCAGGCCATCCAGGAGGCTAAGGATAAAGCCGCCGAATTAGCGGCAGAGGTAGCACGTCTGACCGAGGAAAAACAGGCCATACAAGCCCAGTTGGATGAAGCGCAAAAGGTAAAGGGTGCGCTTCAAAAGGCAGCGCTGGTCGATAGTCTCCTGGAGGGCAAAACCAAGCTACCGTCAAAGTGGAAACAAGTGATCAGAACCGAACTGCTAGAAGCGGAGCCGGATAACTGGCAAGCTATCATGGATCGGGAGGTGAAGAAATTCCAGGCGGTCAAGCCACCGGTGGCGGTGACCGGTGCGGGAAGGATAACACCAGCAGGAAACCCGGCCCCAGTAGTTAAACCAGTCCCGGTTCACGAGGCGCTGTTGGGGGTTACGCTGCCCGATGGGGTAGACCCTGAAGCGCCGAGCGAGGTTTTGATCGACTATTACAAAAGGAAAGGTAATAAATAATGACTAGCGCAGAAGTAGCGCCCTATCTGTATGCAGATTTTGTCAAATACTATTCTGCATCCGGTCTTATTACCCCCGGCGATTTCTTGATTGCCAGCGGTAGCGTCGTGATTAACGAGCTAGAGAGTGCGCAATATCGCTACAGCGGTGTTGGTGTGGCCCTGGCCCGTAATCCTCGCTATGACAACATGGGGGTGGCCCATCAGAACCCCCGGCTGCCGGTGGGTGATAATATCGTGTTTCGCGTCAGCGCCGGGGACTCCGGCACGGCTGGCGATATCCCGGTCGGTTCGTTTGCAACGATGACTACCACCGGTTCTGGCATCGTGGGTCAGACCGGCGCAACGGGAGTCGGCGCGATCTGGACGACCGCCGCACCCGCCGTAATCAGCACCGCCGCCGGAGCAACCGGCAAGTTTGCCGCCGTGCCATTCGGTGTGGCGCAGGTTGTATCACACGTTAAGGGCGGTGATGCCACCGCCGGGCAGGTTGATCTGCGGATTAACCTTGCTACGAATATCGCATAGGGGGAGATCATGACTAAACAAAATACAGTTGTAATTGATGTGGTCGATCCCGTTGCCGGTGACCTGCGGGAAACCGTCCTGACACAGCAGCCCAACGAAGTGCCGTTCCCGATCTTCGAGGTCAACAATGGCAGGCAGCAAAAGAAGATGCGACTGGAAGAGGCCGCATCATTGCCCAACTTCCCAAACGTACTGCGCACCGGTTTGCGCCCGATCCTGCTGTCTGAATATGCTGGTTATCCGTCAACGTATCGCCTCTGGATGGACTCAGAACCGTCCGATAGCGAGTACGAGTACGGGTTGGAATTCCGGCAGTTTGGTGAGCTGCCCTACGTCGAAGAGGACGAGCCGTTCCCGGAACTGAAAGCAAAGGAAGATCGCAGCGTCTACATCCAGAACCGTAAGCGCGGCGCTCGATTTAATGTGACCTGGGAAATGCTCAAGTTTGAGAAAACCGGGCATATCCGGGAGCAGACCCAGTTCTTGGGGCGGGCAATGGCGCAGACGGTTGAGAAGCAGGCATATGACCTGATCACTGACACTTCCAACTATACCCGCACCACGTCGGACAATGCGGTGGGCAACAACTATGGCACGGTGACCTTCTCGGCCACCGGCCTGTTGACCGGGTATGATACGCTCCGCACCATGTTTGACCGGGGTTCAGGGATGCCGTTGAATGTAATGCCGAATACCCTGATCTGTGGTATCGGGTTGGATCTGGCTGCCCGCCAGTTGCTCACCTCCGCCAATGTCGGCGGCATGGGTGACACGGACGCGGTGCTGACCTATGGTACCGGCACCAGCAACCCCTTCCGGGGCTGGATCAATCAAATCATCGTGACCCCCTTCCTAGGCCGTTACGAGTGGGTACTGATGGAAGCGGGACGCGCCGCTAAGGAATTCGTGACCTTTGAAACCGAACTGCTCACGCAGGGTGCTGAAGGTTACGATTACTTCCAGAAGATGACCTTTGGTTATCGTGTGGCTCGTGGGTTCGGTATGGGTATGTGGAACGATAGGTTCGCCTATTTTTCCAACAGCACCACCGCCCCGACCGTCACCTAATATTTATCGCATGGGTAGGGGGATACTCCCCCTACCCCCTGAGATGTGAGGGAATAACATGCAGATCGATGTCAAGAAGTTAGACGAGTTTATGGAAACGGTTAATGCCGGGTTGAAGGGCAACGACGAGGAGATCGTCCAGTTAGCAGAAGCCCGCAAACAGGCTATTACCCAGTACAACGTTGAAGTCAATATGGGAATGCCCCAGCCCATGACGCCGGAGCAGTGGGTCAGCGATCCCTATCGCCAACAGCAGCAGTGGCCCCAGCAGCTCTGGCAGATGTACGAAGCCTATGAAAAGCAGCAGGCGGAGAAAGACGAGCGCGAGGACAAAGACGGCGAATTGGCCGAAGCCCTGAAAGAACTCAAGGAACTCAAAGCGCAAATGGCTCAACTCCTGGAATCCCAGAAACCCGCCCCGGCAGAAGAAAAGCCTGTTGAGGAAGCGGAGAAGCCAGAGGCAGCCGCCGAAGAGGATCAGGACGAGGAAGAAACCGAAGAGGAGGCATAAATGCCTGTTCATACCGTAATCAATGGCCTGATGCTGGACAGCGCCACCGCTAAGGGCACCGCCAGCGCGATCAAAGCGCGGGGGTGTGACGGTAACTGGTATGTCCAGGCTGTCAACGGCGGCGGGGAGTCGGCGCTGTGGAAGTTGGAAGCATCATTTAATAATAGCGACTGGGTAACCCTGGAAACCTATACTGCCCTGAGTGCGGCAACGGTAGCCATACAGACTGGGTTGAATGCTCCATTTATCCGGGCCAAGTTCGCCACCGCCTGGAGTGGTTCCAATGTGACGGGGATTATCTCAGTGTATGGCGAGGCAGGGATTGTCTAATGGCATTGACCACCGCCCAACAGGTACGATTCCGCATTCAAGCGCCCTGGCAGCGCGGGGAGGAAATCCGGTATGGTGACGGGATTGTGTCCGGCTTCCAGCTGGCGCAAGGTGCCCCGCATAGCACGCTGATCAGCGCCACCGCCAGTATCGATAATACCGGGTGGAGTGCGACCGGCTGCACGATAGACACCACGCTGGGGTATGTGACCTTTTCCGGGATCATCTCGGCTAATACCGCCGTGCGGTTTGATTACCAGTGGTCGGTATTCAGCGAGGATGAGATCGGGTACTTCACGGCAGTGGGTGGCAATGTGCCCGGCGCGGCGCTGGAAGCGGTGCGGGTACTGTTGTTTGATGCGGCAAAACGTGCCAAGTGGGAAGCGCCTGACGGTACCCAGTACGATGATACCAAAGCTATCGATCTCCTGCTAGAGATGGAGAAGCGATTGGTAGCAGAGGTGGAGCGTGAAACCGGGCCACAGGGTGGCTGGGAATCATTCTCCATCGGTCAGGGGTTATGGTAATGAGACGCCCGGATTACAGCCGGATGTCCCGGCAAATGCGGGACATGGCCCAGTTTATCGGGGAAACCGCCACCTGGCGCAAGTACGTGTCAGCGGGCGGTGGCAATGATGCCTACGGGGTGGCTGCTACGAACTACTACACCGAGCGGGTGATCAGCGGGTTGTTTGCCCCGGTCGAGACTAATATCATCCACTTTATGGAAATGATGGGCATGGGTGGAACGTACATGCAGGGGGATATGGAGGCCACGCTGATTGACTGCCAGCCAGGAAGTCAGGATCAGATTATCTGGAACGGCGTGAGTTATGAAGCCGTCAGCGACCCGATCCCTATGAAAATAGTCAACCGGAACGGTTACCGCCTGATCCTACGGCGCGGCGATGCGACCGGGTAGAAAGTGAGGCAGAATGAGCCAGCAAGGATTAGCTTGGAGTTTTCAGTACATTGATGATGGCGAGGAAAGCGAAATACTCGGCGTTATGCCAATTCATGTCGAAGATGGCAAACGTTTAGTAGCGTGCGTGATTTGTGGAAAAAAGCATCGCATAGAGCAGGCATGGGATACCCAAGCCTTTAATGATGATGAAAAAAGCGTCATCATCTTCTACCCATTTTGTTCTAAAGTTTGCATGGACAAGTTCACCGCAGCATCGCATGACACTGCCTGGATGTATAGAAATTTATTTCAGGCAGCGGCGCAAGCCTTGCGATCACTCTATGACCTGCGGAAAGTGGAGGAGGCCAAGTGAGCCAGCAGCATCTTAGTAATGGTAAACCAATCAAGATCCTGTGGTTTGGCGATCTGGTCAACCCGTCCGGGTTTGGGCGGATTGGCAACGAAATCACCAAACGGATGCACTTTAACAATTGGCAGGTTATCGGGGCGTCGATCCCCTGGGCCGGGTATCCCTGGAATTCGCTCCCCTTCCCGGTATGGGGGATGGGTGGTCAGGATATCTGGAACCGGGTAACCGGGTTAGCACGGACCGAACAGCCAGATATTATTGTCTGCTGCCAGGATTTCCCTTATGCGCATACCCTGTTTCATGGTTGTAAGATCGATTGGTCGGTTACCAAGCTGATTATCGTTACCCCGATTGATGGGGTTCCCGTTGAGCCGTCCTGGGCTGAGATGGTCGGGTTAGCTGATGCAACCATGATTATCTCACGGTTTGGGGTGGAGGCGATGCGGTTGGCCGGACATCCAACCGAACTGTTACACCCTGGGGTAGACACCAAAGAATTTTACCCGGCAGAAAGTCAGGATGAGGTGAAAGCATACCGGGAAAAGCTGGGAATCCCGGCGGACGCTTTTGTCATCGGCAGTTTTATGATGAATCAAGGGCGCAAGATGGTGTCAAAGACAATCGAGGTGTTTAAGGAATTCGCCCTGGACAAACCAGACGCTTACCTGTTCCTGGATATGGAAAAAGCCAGCGGCGGCGGCTGGGATACCGTCAAGGTCTGCCAGCAGGTCGGGCTAGGGCTTGATAAAGTGCGCTGGCGCGAGGACGCCCTGAAAGCGGGCATGATGGGACTGCGGGAGCGCTACCTGTTGTGTGATATGACATCACAGATGGCCCACCGTGAGGGGTTTGGACTGCCCAACCTGGAAAGCATGGCGCACAAGATCCCCCCAACGGTGCTCGACTGGTGCTCCGGTTCGGAGCTGGCCGGACAGGGGCGGGGTATCCTGGTCAGGCGAATCGATTACATGGAACAGGGCACCTGGGGCGGTGCAAAAGACGCCTTTCCCGATGTAAAAAACTGGATCAGTCAATGGTGCCGGTTATATCGCAACCGGGAAGAACTGAAAGCGATTGGCGCGAAAGGTTACGAATGGGCGATCCAGCAAACCTGGGATCGAGCCTACGGCCAATTTGAAGCGGTGTTAAACCGGGTGGTCGCCACCCACCGAAAGGATATGAGCGAGTATGACGCTAGCAAACAATTTGAACCCAAGCCCGGAATCACTCTCAGTGACCAGGCCGGACCAGCACACGATAACCGTAGTGATACCAGTCTACAACTACCCGGTGGACAAACTCCTCCAGATGGTGGTGGAGTTAAGGCAGACAATGGACGCCCGGCACCAAATCCTGGTGATGGACGACCACAGCCCGAACTACAACCTGATGGAAATTCCGCTGCCCAGCAATCTGTTGAAGGGGCGAACGGATAAGAACTATGGGTTTGCCGGAAATTGTAACCTGGGCGCGATGCACGCCCCCGGCGACGTTTTATTGTTTTTAAATCAGGACTGCCGGATCTGGAAACCGGGCAACGAAAACTGGGCAGAAAAGATGCTGGAGGTATTGGAGCGTGAAAAGGTTGGGATTGTTGGCCCTCGGTTGGTGTTTGGGAATGGCACTGTACAGAGTGTTGGTGGTTTATTTGACGGCGCGAAAGGCCCACACCATCGAGATCTGGGGTGGGCAAATCCCTTTGACCGGCGGCTTTCCCTACCGGAGCGTGTATCATGGACGACCGGCGCGGCATTGATGATCCGCCGGGCGGACTTTTTAAAAGTGGGCGGTTTTGATATGGGGTATCCAGGCGGGTACTTTGAAGATGTTGATTTGTGCCTGAAGATACAGACTCAACTCGACAAAGAGGTCTGGTACTGCCCCAGCGCGACGTTTATACATGATGTAGGCAGCACCGGAGGTAATCCGAACTTTATGGCAAATTCCTACCGGTTCCACGCGTTGTGGGATCAGTATATCGAGCCTGACACCAGTTTTGTGATGGTGGGTTACTGATGAAAGTTTTAATAGCAGCTATCCATTATCCTATCGCCAGCGGGCGGTATATTGCCCGTGCCTTGCGCCGATTGGGGCATGAGGTGCGAACGACCGGCCCCTGCACTGGTGATGAAATCTGGGGCGGGACGGTTATGGAAAGATACATCTGGCAGCCACGCCTACCGGAAAAGGACTGGAAACCCGATCTGGTTATCACGGCTGACAGCGCCTATACGATAGAGACTGATTACAAATGCCCGCATGTAGTGTACGGCGTTGATAACCACGTTCGCGATTACGATCTGGGGCGTAAGTTTGACCACCTGTTCTTGGCGCATCGAACCGGCCCAACACTGCCCACCGTCAACAAGGCGGGGAAACCCAAGCGCGGGATTACATGGTTACCTTGTGGGTACGATCCTGAATGGCACATTAACACCGTGCCCTGGGATAACCGACCGGTGCATGTGGCAATGGTCGGTGTACGCTATTCCAAGCGGCATGAATATTTACTGGCGTTGGCAGATGCTCGGTTTTCCGTCAATGCGGGATTGGGCGCACTAATGGAAGACTATGCACGGGTTTACAATTATGCCAGAGTCAGTTTGTGCCTATCATTCAATGGCGACGTGGCACAGCGGATATTTGAAACCGCCGCGATGGGTTGCGTGATTTTATCGGATCGCTGTACCGACTTTCCGCTGTTAGGGTTCCGACCGGGGGTACATTACCTGCCAGTCGAAAGCCCAGAACATGCGGTAGAGCAGATGACGCGGGTGATCAACTATCCGCAAGACGGGCGGCGGATTGCCCAGCAAGCACAAGCGTGGGTACGTGAGCACACCTGGGATAACCGGGTGCAAGTTATTTTAGATTGGTTAGGAGGCGTATGAGCCAGGATAAACGGAGACTATGGCATATTGCATATATGACTATCAGCGAATCAAAGGGAAAAGGGGTTTTTATCTTCCCATCAATTGAGCGCGACTATACATTTTGTGCCCATTGCGGTAAAGAAATTCCCATCATGCAAGCTGTGGGAATGTCATTAACTGTTGATAGCGAATGCTGGCTAGCCGCCTCATTCTGCTCGAATGATTGCCGCGCCGACTTCGAGAATGAGGTGTACGAAAACGAAGAGAAATATTACAAATTCATAGCCGAATCATTCTCTAACGCTATGCAGTTTTTTTACAAGCCGGAAGATAAGTCATGAAATTCTACACTGTCGTACCCAGTGCCATGATGAGCGGCGAGTCTGCCCCAGAATGGCCGTTTGCTGGGGCAGAAATCCAGGCAGGGCAATTTGTTACCCTCGCCTATCCATCCGGCGGATTAAGCGTATTCATTCCCGCCGACCAGGGAGACACGGCGTATTTAGTGTTGAATCATGCTAAATCAGGCGAATCGGTAGCGGTTGCCTGTGAGTATCAAGGGACATTCCCGGATGTAACGGTTAGCTCATATATTGCGGCTGTAGGCGAGGAAGTCTACAAAAGTGCAATAAATGCTACTTATCCGGGTAGAGTGATCGATCTTGGTGAGTTTTTGGTACACATTTATGAGACAGGAGGCAGATGAGCCATGATTATTAAACAATTGAAGTGTGATCAGTGTGGGAAAATCGAGGAATATCAGATTGTACCTAATTACGGTGCATCATTGACTGATGAGAGCCTGGAAAAGCCTGCGGGATGGATAACAACAGGGGAGATTCCGACGCCTAGTAAGTGTGCATGCTGTGGGCAACAGCAAGTATGGTATGCCACAAGTATGGATGACCCTGTGGTTAAGGAGAACAAGTATAAAAAACATTTTTGCTGCGAAGAATGCAAAATTGAACATCAAAACAATTTGCCCGTAGCGCTGGGGGATATGTAATGAGACTTAATTTGGGTTGCGGTAATATTCATTTTCCGACTGCACGGGACAGCGGCGAATCTCGCCCCTATTCCTACGCAATGCCGGAGAGCTGCTATGATGCGGACGACTGGGTAAACGTGGACATGATGCCGGGCAAGGCGGTCGATCAGGTCGTGGACTTGTTCGATCTGCCCTGGCCCTGGGAAGATAACAGCGTTGATGAGATCTGGGCCTCTCACCTGTGTGAGCACATCCCGCACGATTTACCCGTCAATGGCGTGGTGAGTGACAATCTCAAGAAATGTCTCAAAATCGACGGCTGGTATGCGTTCTTTTATGAAGTGTGGCGGGTACTGAAGCCGGATGCATCAATCTGGGTAATGGTGCCCTATGCTTTCAGCCGGGGCGCGATGGCAGAACCGACTCACCGCCGCTACCTGGTGCCGGAATCGTTCACCTATTTTGAGTTTAACGTCAACGGCGACGGCACTTATGACGGGTACGATCTGCCCTACATCATGCGCCTCGATGGGCAGGTGCTCTGGGGAATTCGCAACCACCGGACTATCGACCTGACCAACGCCATTGGCGATTGGCTGGACGTGAAAGAGTGGGAGCGCGAGGTACTGGGGCACGTTAACACGGTTGATGAGTTCTGCGTACAGATCAGGGCGGTGAAGTGATGGGATACTCTGAAGACGAAAGGTCAGTCAGTCCACCAATTGAGCTACAAACTGGTGTTAGGTTGGTACAAGCCAAATCAGGCAAATGGAAATGCGGGGATCACGAGCATGATATAGTCACCGTTGTATTCGAGCTGGATTTTTTAGGAAAACGAGAAACATTGCCATTACTAACATTAGCCTCAAGATTAAGCGCAATTGCGGAGTTTATATACCGCTTGGCTAAATACAACCCTAATATATCCGGCAATGAGCCAGCGCTCCGAGATCGGGAACCTGCCGAGAATGGGCACCGGTGTGAGGCGGTGAAGTGATGGAATTAGGAGTGAGAATTGAAGGGGCGGACGAATTACTGCTCGGTATCCTGTCCGCTACCGCCGGGCAGCGGCTCAGAAAACGCCTATGGCAAAGAGTCCGGTCATGGTCGTTTGCCCTGGAGCGCCTGATTAAAGAGGCCATGCCGGTAGATACCGGGCGGGCGCGGGCAAGCTGGGGACACTGGACAAAGGGCGATCTTGAAAAGCCCAAAAAGGCGTTAAGCACCGGAGCCAGTCAGGAAGATGCCGTGTGGGAGATGGACGAGCCAAACCTGACCGTCACGCAGGGATCTAATGTCGGCTATATTGCCCGGCTGAATGAAGGACACAGCGCCCAGGCTCCCGCCGGGTTTATTGACAAGGCTTTTGAAAAGGTCAAATCAGCATTCTTGGACGATGTAGCCCGCGAAATCGACCAGTGGGCAAGGCGGTAAGATGGCATTTTCACACCCATATGGTAAAGCCAACGTACAGGCCAGCGTTAATGATTGGTTCCGCACCAACCTGACCGGTGCGGGGCTGCCTGCCTGGATGGGATCGGCGCGGGTAGCATTTAACTGGCCGGACGCTGATCTCATCTCTGGCGCGGGGCATGTTTTCAGCGTGACTCACCTGGGAGCAGATGTCGCCCAGACTTACCAGGGGCGGACGGTGGCGGACGGGCAAAACGGGCAAACCATGCGGGGACTGTTAGAGGTGGACTGCTGGCTATCGGAGCGTAAAGCCAGCGCCAGCGCCCACCTGATGCTGGGACAAATGGGCGATATGGTCACCTATCTGTTTACCAGTGGGCGGCAGGTACCCATCAAAAACCTGTATGCAAGCATCGCTTCTCCCCCTGCCCTGAGCGCTACCGTGCGGGTAGGACAGGCAGAAGAACAATCAGTTCAGCCCGATCCGAACCCAGATATCATGCGGAAACGATATCTGGTGGGGTATCAGTGGGTTGAAAGAGTGACCGGAACATAGGAGGCAGATGAGCCATGAGTAAACCACGATATAGATTAGATGCAGTAGACGAAAGCGAGATCGAAAAGTATGAGCTGCCCATTGCAGGCGAGTTTATTATGTCCGCTATGCAGGTTGGCATTGCCGAAGATGGGAGGGCTTATTATTGGCACAACATCAAAAACAAGCGCGAATCGGTACATGGGATATCGGAGCACGCCGCTATCAAGGGGCAGCCGGTAAAAATATCATTCGGGAAACCGCCCTATAAGTATCTCGTGCTTATCGATGAAGGTGAGGCAGACGAGCCATGAAGAACGAAAGGATTTTCTATATTGTCGGCGGGGTGATTATTCTAATATTGTTAGGGATTTTTACGGAGTTGCTGTTTCAGATTTTAGAGCCAGCGACAATGATAGAACCTACCCCGACACTTTACGAATTCCCGACAGCGGTGGCAAGTGCGACCATCGAACCCAGCCCGACCAACACGGCAGAACCGACCGCTACGAACACGGTGCAGCCCACCAGAACGCCGGTGCCAACCGCAACGGTTGACGTGGAAGCAACAGCACAGGCGGAGCAAGTAGCCGTTTATCTCGCCTTATTTGACGACCTGGATCAGACCGCCCGCACGACCAAAGCACGGTTTGAAAATACGTTCGGGCAGTTGATAGAGGGCAAGGTCAATGAGCATGATGATACCTGGCGCGGGGAAGTGACCGCGCTGCTAGCAGTGTTTAACGGACATTTAGCCCAGATGCGGGGAATAACCCCAGCGCCGGGCTACGAAATCGCCCATGATACCGTGATCTATGGTATGGAGCGGTGTTCAATCGGGTGGCAGAAAATGTATGATGCAACTCAGGTCGGCGATCATGCGGCCTATGACAGGGCGATCCCCTATGTTCATGAGTGCAGTGAGAGCTGGGCTGAGGGCGAGGATCTAATCGCTAATTTAAGGAGATAAGAATATGTCAGAAGTTCGTGTATTTGCAGAAGGGGCACTTCGGTGGGCGGTTGCCAGTGGAAGCGGTCAGGCATGGCAAACAGCATCAGGTGGCGCGACTGGGTTATTGTCCTATGTTGAGGCAGGCATGACCAATGCCAGCGCCCGCAAGGTAACAACCATCATGGAGCGTGGTTACCCCAGCCACCACAAGATCGTTGGGGCGGATGCTCCGACGATCCAGTTTAGCTACAAAGAATCTAATATTGCACAGGCTCCGGTCTATACCGCCACAGCAGATGGGGCATCGATCCCGCTGCTCAATTTTGAACTCAAATCAGATGCCGACGAGGGAGACGCTACCGCCGTCTGGCGGCAGTTTATCCGGGGTACCCGTGTGAGCCAACAGTTCACCGAGGGCGAAGAGGGCAATATGGTACAGGAAACCTGGAACTTTATCGCCATGAGCGGCCCGACCGGATCGGGGTATATCGCCTAATGGCTCGTGAGGTTTTCACCTTCCCAGAGGGTACCCTCTGGTTATCGACGGCGGCGGGCGCGTCAGCCCTGATGGAATTCGTCCGGGATGTCCAGGTAGATCTGCAAATAGGGATCTACAAATACCGCCCGCCGATGGCGTCTAACTACGTACACCAGGAAACCGGGCGGGTGGCGACTCTGTCATTCACCCAGGCGCATAGCCAGAAATCGGCGCTGTTAATGTTCGCCTCTGCTACCACCACCGTCAACGCGACAGTGGGCGGCTATATCAGTGGGCACAATTACTCCTACACGATTAACCTGTGGACGGGGGTGCTCAATAATGGCAGCATCGCGGACAGTGAAGGGCAGGACGAAACCCGCGCCAGCATCCGGGGAACGTTTGAAAATTTCGGGGTTGGGTAATGAAAACAATGAGATTTACCACAATTAACCGGCCCATTAAAGTACGCGGTTTGAACATGCAGCAGGTATCACTGGTCAATGGATATGCGGGCGGCGATAAGATGAAAACCGTCATCGGTTTAATTGCTCAAGGGGCGGCGATGTCTTTTCGGGCTGCCAATCAGTTTTGCGTTGACCATCCCACCGAAGCGGCCCAAGTCGCGGCAGAAGTGGCCCGGATCACGGTGAGGAAATAATGTTTAAAGCGGTTCGAGTTATCCTATCACTCATCCCGGATGGGTTTTTATCCGGCCTATCCAGAGCGCGGGGCGGGTTTAGCGGCTTCATGGGATTCTTAAAAAATGGGATCTCGACCGGGCAAATGTTATTTACCGGGCTAAATCAGGCGGTTGAGCTAGTCGGTCGAGCTATTCGCGGCATCAGCGTGGCAATCAAAAACTTAACTGATGAGTTTTTGGGTGGCGCTATCGCTCAAGAGAAATTTGAAGTAACGCTTACCTCTATGATAGGAGATAGCGAAAAGGCAGAACAAATACTAGATAGTTTAAGGGAGAGAATTCTTGGATATGGCTTAGAGGCTGATTCAGCCAACGCTGCTACAATTCAATTCGCAATGGGTTTGAAAGGAATGACCGGCGATGTAGACCCAGACCAATTGTCAACTTTATTGGATTATATGCAGCGTATCACGACCGTCCGTGATGACATCGTAGGAGGGGAGCAAGCTGTCGCACGCGGAATAATAACAGCTCTATCTGGAGACTTTTCCACCTTAACCAGATTGCTTGATATCCCGCTGGATAAGTTGCAAGGGTTATCAGCAGAGGCTCAGGCGTTTATAACAGGAACACAAGATGCTACCTCAAAACAACTAGGAAAAGTAACGGAGCTGGCCGGGCAATCAGAAGCTCAGGCTGGAGACGCCATAGCTGTGCTTGATGAATTGCTCAATGCGGCGGGAATTACCCAGGGGGTTGTTGAGGACGTATCAAAAACGACAGGGAAAGAGATTGATGTTATTGAGGCAAATTGGGAGGACTTTAAACGCACCGTCGGGGAAGAGGTTCTCCCAGTAGTTACAGAGGAACTGGGGAAATTTATTGATTTTATTGATGAGCACCGAGAGGATATTGATAAATTTGCGGAGTCGCTTGGTAAATTAGCTGCGGGTGGACTTGAAGAGTTGGCGCAAAAATTAGCTGATACGGATTGGCAGCAAGTCGGGCAAGACGCCCGCGATTTTGGCGAGGATGTCCGGTATATTGTTGAACAAATCGTCATTCTGCTCGAAAAGCTCGAAAAATTAGGGCAATGGTATCAAAGTGCTGGCGGACTGATGGATACCAGTGAGGGAGGGAATATTTGGTGGGGTGTCGGCGATGCAGGCGGGGCAGGTGGAGCGGCTGGTATCGGGCAGCAATCTGCGGAGCAGGTGCGGGGAGGCATTTTTTCCTGGCTAAATGAGATGGGGCCAAAGGTGTTCCCTGGGGCGGACCAAAATCAAGAAGCCAGCCAGCAAACCCCCAGCCAGGGACCGCAGGAGGTTACGGTCCGGGTCGTAGTAGACGGGGAGCAGAATATTCGGGCGGCGGTAGATAATGCTGCCCGTGCTGCGGCGAGTGAAGAGATCGGCGCATTTACGGACGAAGTAGTACGAAGTACAGGAGCGGGGCATTAATGGGAAGTTTTCAGTTTTCCGGCACATTTTCGGTACTGCCTGATCCGATGGACTATCAACCATTTCCCACTCCGGTGGATGGTTATTTCCTAAATGGTAAACCCGTCCGGCCCGGTTGGGAATCGGGGATCGCGAAATGGCCCGAACTCACGCCCGCCCAATTTTTGGAATTGAATTCGCGCTGGGTTGGGGCGGCGGCGGCGCTCCAGGGCGGCAAGGTTCCTTACCTGGGTAATTCGGGTTGGCAGTCGATTACTGCCTGGTTCCACCAACCGATTAATACCGGATTTGATGGGACCTATCACCTGGGCACTACGATGCTGATTACACACATTACGAGGTATTAATGGCACTCACGGCACAACAGATGGATTACTTGCGCACTGCCGATCAGCGCTTCCGGGCAAAGGTAGCGGTATTTGATGCATTCACTTTGACCGCTACCAACCCGGAAGTAGACGACGCGGGCGAACAGCTTGCCCCGCTCCCGCTGCCCCGGATGAGCAGCCGGTACTCGGTGGTGGCAAATAGTGGAGAAATCACCCTGGACGCCACCGAATCCCGCAACCGGGATGGCTCCTATGTGGGTGATGGTAATGTTTCCTGGGCGCTGACCGGGGATGGTTCCCTGAATGACAACAGCAACGGCACCGCCACCTATACCGCGCCCGCCTCCGGGATAGGGACAGCGACCATCACCCTGACAGTGGCCAATGGCAACGGAAGCAAAGACAGCTATGGGTTTGTCCAATATCCCGACACAGCCTTTGATGATGAGGTGGCCGAAATTGCCACGATCAGCGGGGGACTAGAGCAGCACGGCTGGAAAATGACCATGCGGGTATTAGGATCGGCGGCGGCCTTTACCTTAGGCAAGGGGATATTGCTGCACGTTGAGGACACCTGGGGACCGACCACCTCAACGTTTGGCGGTCACCGTTATGCCGAAGGGGTATTTTTTGGCTACATTGCCGATGTTAAAGGGTTTGAGGATGGTGCGGGCGATTATTGGACGGGGATCGAACTGCGCTCGCCCTGGTGGTTATTGGAGCGCGTGCGGGTAGGTGAGACATGGTGGTCACTAGAAGCGCAGTCTGGGGCGTACTATCTGTCTGACTTTGCCCCGGCTGATGCGGTCTGGCACTTTTTAAATGATATCACGGACTGGTCAGCCTATCACGATACTACCATCTGGACGGACGGGAACGTGGTCGATGACTTCATTATTCACGCCTCCGACCTGGCGACTATCGTTCTAGACGTGCTGGGGCGCTCCCTGGGGAAAGCGTTTTGCGACCGCTACGGTAATTTATTCTGCATCCCCGATCCCGATGTCCGCGCCGATGAGTACTGGGGTACTCCTGCCCCTGTGTTTAGCAGTGAGGATAGCGGCGGCGGGCCATTGAGTGAGACATTAGTTACCAACCGGACGATCCATTATCTACCCTATCAGGTCAGGCGGCTGACGCTGGAAGCCTACGACCAATCAAGGATGGGTATTTTTGCCATCAGCGAAAACGCCACCGCACCGGGCACAGACGCCAGCGAAGCGGGGTTGTTATGTGATGATGCATCGCGCCTGGCATCGTGGGCGGTACAAAAACGTGCCCAGATGAACCGGGAATGGAAAGTTGACGTATCGCTTCCCCTGAATCATACCGTTGATATCTGCTCATTCGTGGATGTCTGTTTTACGGCTGGACGGCAGGTTAACCCGCTCACCGCGTCCGGGCGAACCTGGGTTTCTCAAATCACCTACCGCCCGGATATTTCGCGGGGGAGTTGGGTTGGAACCTGGCAGCTTTTGAAACAGACCGAAGGGCAGGGTGAAGCCGAAACCGGGGCCGCGTCCGGGTGGGGCGGTTCTGGAAACTACGTAGGCAACGCCTATTACAGCGGTGACAATGGCCTAGGAGATGGTTGGGAATCTCCAGCGGGCGGCGATGAAAGCTGGTGTGTCTTGTTTGATTTTGCCTCTTCCGATTGCGGTTTTGTATCAACCGAAGTTCCGACAGCCTTCACCGGTATTTATCAGCTCGGCGCTCAGGCAACCTATGTAGCGGGTACCGGCTGGGCTGGGGTTTCACAGGGTATCGCCCCGGCAACCGATAGACACTGTGGTTGTTATCGCAACTTCGGCCAAACAATCTCGATCTCACGGTTCAAAGTCTCGATCAATGCCGGGGGGGGAGACTGGGACGGTTACGCAATGGCGATGCGAACCGGTCGGTTATTCGAGGGGTTTGATTTCCAGTGGTCTGACTCGCTGGTGTCAGGTATCACGGCCTACGAAGTCGAGACGGCACTATCATTTAGCCTGATCGATTTTGACTTCGGGAGCCAGGCGGATGACCCGCTGTGGATCTACTCAATTGAATTAGAAGGGACGGCAGGAGTCAAGCCGTCTTATGGGTACGAATGCACATGAAAGATAGAGACGACCACGCCGCACGAATGCGACAGCATATCATTGCTGAGGCGGGTAAACACCAACCGGGGTTGGTATCGGTCCAGGTGTCCGGTAACGCAGAAGCTGCCGAGCTGGGTTGGGTATGGGGCACTCATGCTGGGGCCAACGTCCGGGTGATTGTTGGAAATGGACTCGATGTTTCCAACGGTCAACATGTTTTACGTTGTATCCCGCCGGACGACAATCATCCCAGTGATGAGTATTATGCCATCGGGGTAGACTGGAATGGAGTAGACGACAGCCGAGTCCCCCGGATGACGTACATGGGCAGCGATGGCAACCAATACAGCGGGGCACACACTCACAGCGAATACGCCGCCGCCAGCCATACCCACACCGCCGGATCGATCACCGATTTATTCGCCACGATTAGCGGATATATCCAGCCGGGGACAGGCATGGTGTTTTCGTATGCCGGGACGGTGATCACCATCCATAACACTGCTACCGGCGCGGGCGGTACGGGTGGCGCGGGGGGATCAGCCACCGACGAATCGGTAACAACCGGAACGGCTGGGGTTGCCCTGGCGCACGGCGAGCGTGTTTTTGTGGATGGGGCGGGGCTGTGGCAAAAGTTCGATTGCAGCGCTACCAGTTCCCTGGGGGCGTATCGCGGACTGGTGCGCGGGTCGATTGCATCAGGCGCAACCGGGCTGATCCAGATTTTAGGCGTTGCAACCGGGTTAACCGGGCTGTCTATTGGATCGGCAGTCTGGGCAACTGGGGCGGGTGGTTACACCCAGACCAAACCCAGCCCGGTTGAGGACCAGGGACAACTGGCTATCGACCGGATCGGATTTGCTGTTGATACCACAAAAGTCATGATGCAGCCGGAGTTAGTAGTTATGATGTGTGAGGTTCTGGCCGATGACGAAGAAATGACTCTAGTCCATCCTGTTGACGACTATGCCCCAACCCGAAATGTAGGGGCATTGTCAAAAACGATCAGTTACGGAAGCGATCTGATTGACACTGGCAGCTCGGTAATATCGAGCGCGGCCTGGGCCGGTTACCCAGATGACAACGTTGCAGATGGAGACAATGATACTGTCTGGTGGGAATATTACAATACAGGCGCAGGTGCGAATGGCGTCAATTACATTGGGTACGATTTCGGGGCGTCGAATGACAAGGATATACGGCGGGTTATCTATCGAAACCCGCCCGCCGCCGGTTGGTCAGAGTTTTATGCCCCTACATCAGTCAAAATCCAGTACTCAGACAATGGATCAGACTGGTCTGATGTCAGGACATACAGCGGATTAGATACCGCCGTTTCTGCCACTAACACATTAAACGTTTATGCCAGCGCCGGTTCACATCGTTATTGGAGGCTGCTTGCCAACAGTGATATTTACTATGGCTGGGCCGCTGCTGAATTGCAGATGTTTGAACTGGATACCGAAGTTTATGAGACTATGATGACGTGCAGTTATACGTCAGAGGGTGGGGATGTCGCGGTACGTTTTGACGATGGCTCGTATGGCAGTCTGGCGACTCAAACGACTATGAAAAACGTAACCGGATCAACAAAAGTGGTTGTAGGAACGGTGAGGATAGACTAATGGCAGTAGACTATTTTGGTTGCTACTTTGTGGGGAGTAGTTTAACAACAAACAACGTAATGGCGATCACCCATGACCCGACTATACCTGAGCGTCGGCGTTACGAAATACCGTTTATGAGCAAAAGTTACACGGAAACCGACCTGCTAAACGATTACACCACACAACAGATGTGGGATGCCGGGACAGAAATAACAGACGACTACCTATGGGCAATGATACAGGTGATCGTCCGGGGCGTGGATATCATTGCTGCATCTGAGGCACAGTATGATAGCTGGGACACCGACACAACGGCAGTGCGGATGGAAACGGTACATGATTTACATGATGATTTCATCAAGGTACTGAATCTAATATATAGGATAGCGAGGGCGACCTTAAAAGTCGTTGACTGATGATGGCAAGGAAGTAACAAATGGAAGGATTGGATATCGAGACTATAACGAATATTGCCACGCTTATGATGTCGGTAATTATCGCCGCGATCTTGGTGTTACCCAAGCTGCACAGAGAGCAGGCAGCGGCGGCGGCGAACAATGTTGCTGCTGCCCAAGGCACGGTGATGGCGATGGAGTTGGTGATCGCCGAGTTGCGAAAAGAGATCGCCAAACAGGTGATTGAGTTATTAGAGACGAGGCGATCCGTAGCAGAACTTAATCTAAAAATCGTACAACAGGAAACCGCGCACATTGCGGAAATCAATTTGCTTGGCAAGCAGATCAAGCAGTTGGAAGATGTCAACGCCGATTTGCGCAAACAATTTGCGACAGCGGACAGTAAATTAAAAAAACTGATGGGGGAAAAGAAAGATGAGCAGGATAAATCGACTATAAAAGAAACTAATAAGGATTAGAGTGAGTGAGCTATGGCAGCCGATCAACCAGCAGTAGCAGTAAAAGGGACCGATAACCTAGACGTTTTTAACGCCGTCAACGCGCTCCAAACTGTTATCGTGGATCGTGTCCATGAATTAGAAGTCAGTATGCTCGAGCGAATGGTGAGGATTGAAACCGGACTCGATGGTTTTTCGCGCCGCCAGGAAGGGATCGAGAACAAAATCGACCGCATACAGGAAGACCAGACACGGCATACAGCAGAGGTAAGTGCGGCAAAAGAGAGGATGGCTAAATTGAGCGAGCGAAATGATATCCAGGATGAACAATTGCGAGGATTGCGGGACGAAATAAAAGCAATCAAAGACAGCAATGAAAAAATGCGTGAGTCCTACGATAAGCAACTTCAAGAAATACGCAAACAAGTCTTTTATCTGGTAGGCGGGGCAACCGTGATCGGGACGGTGCTAGGTCAGCTCATCCCGCTAATTTTGGGAGCACTGATACAATGAAACGATTTTTACTCATTGCATTTATTGCATTTACGCTGGTTGCCTGTGACCTACCCGCCCCAACCGCTACCCCCACGCCAACCGAGGCAGGCGCAACGGATACGCCGACGGTCACGAGCAGCCCGTCGCCCAGCCCGACCGCAACAGCAACGGCAACGGCCACACCAACCGCTACCGGCCCGCCGCATGAGCCGGTGCTGGGGCCAAACCTGCTTGACAATCCGAGCTTTGAGGGGGCATACCGCCCGGTGGTCTATGGTGAGGTGAATGTCGCGCCGGGATGGTATCCGTTTTACTGCGATGGTTGCCCACCACTCAAACCGGATCAGTCGGTAATGGGCAGGCCCGAATACAAACCGGAGGACGTCTACAACTATCCCGACCGGGTACACGGCGGGGAGCTGGCACAGGTCTGGTTTAGTTTCTTCCGCCCTGCCCAGGCTGGTGTGTATCAGGTGGTCGAGATCCTGCCAGGGTTCACCTACCGGTTTAGTATCTGGGTACAAAGCTGGTCTAGTTTCGATGATGATCCAGAGAGCGAACTGGACACCGAAGACCAGCGCAACGCCAGCCAGTGGGCCATCCGCATTGACCCGTTAGGCGGCACTGATCCCCATGCAGCGGCGATGTTTGTTTGTGAGTTGGACGGGATCGAACACTATGATAACTGGGTAGAGTTTGCCTGTGAGTTTGAATCGCAGTCGAGCCGGGTTACAGTGTTCGTAGAGAACACCCGCCCCTGGGGGCTGAGGAATCAGAATTCCTACGTAGATGACGCCTATCTGGGTTGTTATGATTGCCCGGATACGCCATTCTACACCCCCACCCCGATAGTACCACAGACACCCGGCCCCAGCCCGACACCGACCAACACGCCCACGCCATCCCCCACGCCGGAGCGGGTACTGGACGAGCATATTCTGATGTTTGGCCCGGACGCGGTGTACTGGTCGGAAGACTATCCGATGACGATCCGGTCAACCTATAGCGTCAACGCTTCGGTGATGGATGGCCTAGCCGTTGGGGAAGCGATCCCGGCGGTGGGGCGCTGGATAGGCGATAACGGGGACCGGTGGGCCTGTGTAGACGACGCGGCGCAAATCGTGCCCAACCCCGATTATGATTGGTTGCTGGTACTGGATTGCCACAGATGGGTTGCCATGAGTATCGGTAACACGATCTATGGTGACGTTCACGATATTGAATAATGAGTTCTAGGAGAACGAACGATGGAATTAACAGATGTAGCTATTGCCGGATTGGTAGCAGCTTTTCTAAGCCTGGTGCTTGAAGTGGTGCCGGGTGTGGCTGACCTGTGGGAAAAGGTGGACAAAAAATACAAATCATTGGTGGTGCTGGTCGTGAGCCTGTTGGTGCCGCCCGCGATTGTTGGCCTGTCCTGCCTGGGTGTTGACGTGGGCTTCGGATCAGTTTGCCCCGATCCGGCCAACCCTCAGTTATGGGTTGACGCGGTTCTGTTGGGGTTAGCTGCATTCTTTGCCTCACAGGTGACATTTGAGTATGCCAGCGCTTCACTGGGTGCACGGGTAAAAAAAGCATAGAGCCTGACCCGCCGCCAATGAAGGGCCGCACATTTGAGACTGTAGCATGTATTGAACCTGCAACAATCAAAGGTGTAAATGTGTTAGAGGTGCGGGAAACGACGGGGAAGGCCGCATGAAAATCGGGCGGTGAAATATCCGCCCGGCGGAATCATACAATGGCGGCTATAATTGTTGTCCCACACTGAAGACATATATATCCTATCGTCTCATTATCGCGGTAGATTTCCTTGAGTCTACCTGAGCGATTAAATCGATTGCAAAGTGCGCATTTCCCCTTCAGCGCTGCCTGATTAAATTCTTCCTGGGAGGGGGGTGTCTCAGTCGGCTGCATGAGTATTTCTTTCGCCCTTTTCAGGCAATCTTTGTTAAGTGTTTTTTTCATCGTTTCTCCAATATCCGCCCGGCGGAATCTTCGCACGGGCGAGGATTATTTGACCTTGCCGGTCAGGTATTTGATGGCGCGGGCTTTCTGTCTTGTTGCGACGCTTTCATAAAATGTATCATCCCAAAATTGCCCCGCCGCGACTAACTCGTGGAAAGCTGACGAATATGGGTAGATTTCCCTGCGCATTGCGCATAGGATAGAGTGCCCCACGCAGTAAGGTATTCCATGATAACCATCTTGAAGTTCCCGCTTTACGCCTTCCCAGGACGCTTTTAATTCACTAAAGTTTATTTCTTGATTGGCATAGCGCCGCGTGATCTTTATAGCATCTCGATATATTGGTGGTATATTTTGCATCAATTGCATAGCTGACTCAGCACAGGCACACATAAACAATCTGCCTTGTTGCTCATTCATGAGTATGCATAATTCTTGCATACCCATCTCCTCATACCGCTGTTGATGCAATCGTGGTAACCCCGGCTCTCTACCGGTCGGCCCCGGCTGCCCGCCGAGCTGCGGCTCACGTCCGGTGGTCATGGCTGGCGCTCCTGGTCAGACTTTCCCCTAACGGTTAACCACGTAATAGTTCCATCTTCTTCAATACGCATAGCCGGGTTGCAGTCCATGCATGGTTCCTCGCCAATTTTATGGCGACCATACTGCGTATAGGCGAAACTGTCAACCCAGCCTGTGCCACCGCATCGTTTACATGTTTTCTTGTCTGCCATCACTCCACCTCCCGGTGTCCGTTGCCGTTCGTGGTCGGCTCCGGCATGTACTTGTACAGGGTGCTCTCGGAGACTTTTAGCATCTTTGCGATCTCTTTGTTTGGCTTATCCGGGTACTCCGCCATCTTCTCCGCGATGCGCTCCGGCAGCGTCTCCGCATTTATCCGCGATCCTCTCCGTTTAACTGTCCGCGTAGACTTCGCGGATACTTTTCGCGGAGTCTCTTTGCGGTTATCCGCGGATGGTTTGGTGGTTAATTTGCCACGGCGTTCCGCGGTGTCTATGTCCATCTGTGCCACGGCTATTTCTTCATCCGCGGCGATCTGTTTGATAGCAACCGTAATGTCTGATCTACGCTTGGCCCGGCGGACTTGACGGTATCTATTCGGGTTGCGCTCTTGTGACCGCCTCAGGCGGATAGTCGCTAAAATGCCGGACTCAAACACAGAGTATCCGAGTAGTACCCCCATGGTTAATCGGAACGTGATCCCCGCGGCACCTTCCCCGTGGGCAATCGCGATAAACCATAGAGCGATGTAGGCAACCCAGGACAGGGTAGCATACAATACCCGCTGGGGCATTTCGGCTTGCCGGTCGTTGTCCAACTGCCACCAGCCCAGCATCAACGCACCCTCGACCAGGATCAGCGCTGCACATTGTACCAGTATCCGCTGAAACGGGTTTGAATAGAGATAACCGGCTACTGCCCAGGTGGCTGGGCTGGTCAGGGCAATGGCGGCTATCTTGATAATGTTTTTGATAAACCGTTCCATAATACAAAAACCTCCTACTTGTAGGAGGTGCGAAACCGTGCTATCATTGGATAGTCACTGGAGATCGTCCCTCCGGTGATGATAGCCACCTACGGGTGGCTTTATTTATTCCGATTGCGAGGACGGGAATCGAACCCGCGAATGTCGGCTCATGAAGCCGGTGAGTCACCACGTCTCTACCTCGCATGGCTCCGGCTCTCCGGACTGGTCACACCACTATCGCAACGTGTCGCGGCTCGTCACTCCGAGCGGGTACACCACTTCGAGGTATCTAGAAACTCAGGTAGGTGTCACCTGATCCACTTCAAGTGGGATCATCCCTCGGCAGCTAACTACTGCCCACCTCCGAATAATCGGATTAACTCCATTGTACACCACCTCCCCCCAAAACACAATTAGAATGCGGCTTGTATCTTGTTCCGAACATTTCATGAATTCGCCAGAATTGGTGCTATTTGCTGTTGACAATTATACAATTGTATAGTATGATATAGACAGTTAAGTAAACCAACACACAGGAGCACAAAATGAACTGGCAAATGGCAGTAGCAAAAGCAACAGCAAACAAGCGGGACAGCAAGAGCAGCGAGATTGAATGGGTAGACTATATAGCATCAGCTTACTCAACCTGGAAGAAAGCAACGTTAGACAACGGGCTTGAAATAGCGCTTATTCCAGTGCCCGGTGGACATTACAAAATCAGCACCCGCACAGGTAACCGCCCTGGCCTAGAGCCGAAAGCGAAATACGATCTCAATACGGCCAAACTAATCGCAGGAAACTTACAAAAGCATCTTCCACTAAATGATCGCCGGACTTGGTGCGATAACAGCGCCGGGATGAGCGAGGGTTGCTTAACCGAAGAGACACACAAGCACAACGCCGAAGCTGCCGATAACCTGGTACTCAAAGACAAGACAGCATACGGCGATTACGAGCCGGGGGAGCGCCGGTTCTTCTAATCAACCTAGACTCTGGGGAGAAGCCTCACTTCTCCCCAGACCTGTGGGTTAATTAGTCAATAGGAGTATAGCAAATGTTCGTGACAAACGAAAGGCACATCGTAGAGGGGAAGCGCATCCCCATTGATCTACTAGAAGCATTGATGGAGAACCACGCCATACGCGGCAACATGTGGATCAGCCGCGAGGATGCCCGGAAGCAGCATATTGCAATGTCTCAGGACAAAGAGCGCACTGTAATGCTGTTAGAGTTAGGTGATCTGTATTGGACGCGGGGATACCGGTTGGGATTTACCTCACCAACCGAGGCTACCCATCGCCTGCCAGACAATGCGCTAGCATGGATGGAAGTTAGCCACGATATGAACGGTATTCAAAAGTTTAAGCTAGCCTATGCCTATCACCTGCCCATGCGGGTGTCAACTCACCCGGCAGATGTAGCCCGCAATCGCTAACCGCTTAACCCAGACTCAGCCCCTCACACGCTGGGGGGCTGGCCTCTGTGTTAATCAATCAATCATTACAGGAGATACCATGACCACCAAGAACGAACTTCAGAACGCAGTAGCTCAAGCCAAAGCCCGGTTAGCCTGGATAGAGGCGCGAGGAATCAAGAACCAGTGGCAGCAGCAGACCTACGAAAGCGCCGTGCACGAATTAGAGAGCGCGGAGAAGCGGTTAGCGAAGGCCACCCGGAACGACTAACCCAGACTCAGCCGGGGAAGGAAAGGAAAGGTTCCCCCGCTGGTCTCTGAGTTAATCGAAAGGAGCGACTATGATCGACCTACGCGACGTGATGACCGTCCAAGAAGTAGCGGACACCTACGGGATAACCCGCGACACCGTGCACAAGGCAATCCAGGACGAACGGATACCCGCCCGACAGAGTGCCAAAACCTGGCTTCTCCGGCGGGAAGACGCTCAGGCCCGATGGGGCGAAAGGAACGAAGATGGCTAATCATTATAGTGCTAATGACAAAGACGGGAAGCGCTGGGTAACTGATATCCCCGGAGAGCTTGAGAACCTTATCGACTCAAGATACTCAACAGAGCGCCAGGCCGCTTTAATCAATTGTGAGATTGCTTTCCAATTGAAGCGGATAGCCGATATTCTTGAGAACTTCGCGGTCAACGGTGTGCCCGTCGAGAAAGTCCCGTAGTCTCTTCTCCCCCAGACACAGCCCCGCTCCGGCGGGGTTTTGTGTTGCAACAAAAAAGCGCGGTTGCCCGCGCCTCTGGATTCAGGCTGCTGCGGCGTAAACTGTGGCGAACATTGCTTCGCACCGCCGCCGAAAATCCGGGGCGGCGATCCGTTCCTGGTCTAGCAATTCCAGGATGAATGATAGTACGTCTAGTTTCTGATGGTACGATAGCGCTGCGATGACCTCGCTTTCCATATGATCCCCCTAAACTATTTCGTAACCTATTATACTACAAAAGACGGGGCGAGTTTGTGAATTCCGGGTTAGGATTTCAGTGTTCGGATGTACTGAACAACCTTGAGCTTGTTGTCTGGCGACAGCATACCCAGCCCTTCCAGGATGAGCAGGTCAATGGGATCGTAACCGTTGGCGGGTCTGGAAGTAACCAGGCCGATTTTGGTATAGAATTCGTTAGTATCTCGCCCCAGCCCTTTTATGGCTTTCTCTAGCGTGGCAATCCTGACCGGTTGCTCATTGAGTATCTTGTTAATGCTTGACTGGGCAATCCCGGCGGCATGAGCAAAAGCTGCCTGGGTGTAGTCGTTCTCATCCTGAATAGCTTTGAAGTAGGCGGCGGTTTTTCTCAGGTCGTGCATATCTTCTCCCCATTATCGCGAATACGTTTTCAGTATTATAACCCGATTCCTACTTGTGTTGCATTACAAAATAGTTTATAATAATTCTATACGCGATTGAAATCCCCATCAACCAAGGGATATTATATGTCAAAACTTGACGATCAGTTAGTAGTACGAATGAAATCAGAACAGCGCAGCGCCATCAAGGGCGCGTCTGAGTCTGGCAATATGAGCGAGGGTGCAGTAGTTCGCACTTTAATCGACATGGCAATTGAGGGTGGCTATCTTGAGCCGCCCTATATATTTTTTGCACAAATTAATCGCATGCGCGATCAGAATAACGAGCACGGCGAGGAGACTAAATCATGAAAATAGAGCGGATTCAACCGTTTAGTTTTTATTCTAGTTCGCGTCAATATATGAGCCATCTCAATTGGTGGCAATTCCATATACGATTTCCCGCAGCTTTTATTCGCTACTGCAAGGTTGTCCTCCGTGATCGCCGCAAGTATGGCACATCACAGCGTCAATGGGAATCGGCACAGTTTGAGCACGGCGAGGAGAGCGACCGGTGACCACCCAACCCACCGACAACGGCTACAACGGTCATCCGCTCAACACGACCGGGGACTATCGACTGACTCCCCAGCACATCGTTGATCTGGCGCGATACCGGGCATGTTTACGGGCATTGGTGGATTTTATCCAGGGCAAGGGTCTGGGTGCGGAAATCGAGATCGACCTGGAGTATGCAAAAGAACTACTAGCGAGGGAATAACCGGGGTGTGGCTGCCCCGTTATGGCTGGCATTTTAACCTACCCCCTATGGCCCGAAGAGGAAGTCTACACCGGGAGCGCCGCCAGCCCGCTCCCACTAGCCGGTGAAGCTCAGATGGAAGTAGCAAGTGTCCTGTAAACACAAGGCTGCGGGTTCGACTCCCGCCACCGGCTCTACCCGCCCACCAAGCGTGGAGCGGGATCGGGTTACCGACTGGTGATCCGAAAAGGTGCCACCCGTCCGGCGGCGCGGGTTGGCAATCAAACGACAATGGACCCCAAAGCCGCCATCGGTGCCCACTGTTTGGGGCGGCGCAGTAGGGCAGAGGCAAGGAAATCTAGTATACGAATGATTTCACGGGATCGTTAGAAACAAAAACTATAGCCGCCCCATCTTTGGAGCATGACATGAAAACGACATTTGTCGTTACAGTAGACGACAGCCCCAAGTTAAATTACGGTCACCCTGATCGCCTGCTGGTGACCATCCACGAGACAACCCATTACCTGCTGGGGGATGCGGTTGGGAGGAAGATCGCAGAAGGCAGCCCGCCCGATGTCCACAGCATCGCGACTGAGGTCGGCGCATTGTTCGCCACCCGCTACCCATCCGGGGCACCCTTCCGCAACCTGACCGACCAACTTGGCAACCGCGTGCTGAGGGGCGGCATCGATAACCGGGGTTGCGCGTGATGCCCATCTACAAAATCCTACTGAACAAGAAAAAAGCCGACCGACTGCACGCCCAACTCAAGAAGCACTATCACAGCCAGGCGGGATTGCTCAGACTGACACTCCGAGCAGCACGTGATCTCCTCTGTATTACGGAGGAATATGGCTCGGATGCCTTGCATCATCGCACAGACAGCCGCAGCGGATTTTTTAGGCGATTATTGAGTAAAGATACCTGACCGCGCGAAAACGCGGCTTAGAACGAATGTACCTTAAAAGCTGAATAGAAGAGGAGGCCGGACGTGTGTTACAATCAGGCCATGCGATTAGAAGACTGCATGACCACACTACAAGCTGCTGAAGCCCTGGGAGTAGGGCGCCAGCGGATTTACGATCTCATTAAGGACGGTCGGTTAGATAGCATCAAAGTTGCCAACCGAATCTACATCACCAAAGAGAGCGTAAAGAATTTTAGGCGATACCTGCCCTGGGGGAAGAAAAGATAACAACTTCGTTATTTCTGCTTGACAGTCACAACGGATATGGTATAATTGATAGTATAGAACGGTAACAAAAAACACCCCGGTTGCCGCCGGGGAATTCACCAAGAGAGAAAGTAGGGTTCTCAAATGGCTAACCACAGTATAACATTTTCCACAGACAAAAGTCAACAATCAGCTAGCCATTCCCCTGCCTTCTCCGACATTCTAGGAGACAGGCTAATGACAGACTCACCCGTATTCAAAACAAACCGCGATATGATCGCCACCCCCCGATTGGAAGCCGCCCGTGCCAACGCACAGGAAGCTAGCACCATCGCGGCGCTGGCGGTTCACGCTGTTGGTCAGCGCGACTATGAGCTGCTAGCAATGGCCAGCAGCGCCAGCCAGCAACCAGGGCGACAGATTGATGCCCTGGACGAGCAACTGACCGGCGGTGCAGCATGATTAATCACGGATGCTACAGGATCTCTATTCGCGCATTACAGCCACACGGTTATACCGTCTCGGTCTTCGACGCCATCAACCGCCCGATGGGGCAAACGGACATGCCCGAATTATTCGAGGCCGGAGAACAGAAGGTGTTCCCGGACTACGGGTTGGCAGTGCACACGGCGAAAGAAGCCATTGACCGGGTGCAATCCGCGCCGGTCAGGAAAGCTGACCCCGTGCTGGCGAATGAAGGGCTGCGCCAGATTGTCACCGAGCAATCCAAGACCATCCTGGCCCAGCGCCAAACTATTGAGCACCTGAAGGCCAAGAATGAAGAACTGCGCGATTTTATTCAGGGCTATGGTGGAATTGTCCCCCCATCGAGTTTGTTTGAAGGCGAGGTGGATCATGACTAACGACGGGATCGACCCCAACACCATTATTGACGTCCAGTCAAAGCAACTCCTCAAAGCCCGCATCAATGCAGCGGGATATCTGGAAACCCACCGCCGAGATCAGGTCAAGATCGTTGAGTTGGGCGAGGAAATCGTCGCGCTCGAAGCGGCCCTGCATACCTACATCAATTGGGTTGATATCCTGGTAGCGGAGCGGGACGCGCGGATCGCGGAACTGGAAGCGGCGGGACAGCGATTATTGTACTCACATGAGGAATATCTCAGGGGTGATGACCGCTACCCGACAGATGTTATCAGCAGGATGTTGGCTGAATTCCATGCCGCTTTTATAGACGAGGTGAAGTGATGTTTATTATTCGCCCAAAAACAATGGCAGTTGTAGCTATTCCATTCGCACATGTCGAGTCGCTGTACTGCGAACACAACAACATCATCCTTCGCACAATCAGCGGTAACGAATGGGAACTAAGCAACGCCCATGATGGCCTCTATGATGATATGGTCGAAAAGTTGGAGAAATACTGGGAGACAGCAATCGCCAGCATGAAGAGCGAGGTGAAGTGATGGCCGCCCAAGATTGGAAACTCAACGAAAGCACTAAACTTCTAGAGAAGTGCCTCACTATCGCCGGGTTCAACTGGCGGCTGACCAAGATCACCGACAAGTCCTACACCCTGGATAACTACAACGGCACGATCTTTAATGGCACGCTGGTCGCTATCGATGCAGAAATCAAGCGACTGGAAGACAAGGTTAAGCCCGACGAAAACCCGGACTACTCACACTGCCGGGGCGAGTTCCCGCGTGTGACGATGACCCGCCGCAAGTTCACCCCAAGCCGCGATGTTCAGGCGTTCCTCGACGCTGCCGAGGCATACTTTCAGGCCGTCGCGATTGTTGGCACTGAGAAGAACAACGGCGGCGTCAATATGCTATTGGCAGAAGTCCACAAGAAGGCACATCGCTGCAAGCAAGCCGCGATGCGGTCACAACTCCCCGACCAGGAAACCCGGAAGGCAGCCAATATCAAACTGAATGAAGATGCTACCAAGCGGCTTAAGAAATTTGAGGAAACCGACCGCCAGGTGGGGCCAGATGACATCTACAGCGGTTACAACGTGATCACCGATATCCTGGACGTTCGCCGCTCACTGGTATTGAGCCATCGCGAATTTAAGGTTCGCTATCTGGGTGGAACGGAGAAGTGGATACCGGAGTATGCCGTCAAGGGTCCACAGGACAAGATCAGCGCCGCGCTAGCTGCCCTGTCAGATACTCCCATGAAAGATGAACTCGATAAACTCCGTGAAAAGCTGGCGCAAGTTGACCCCAAAGACGTATGGAAGCTCCCATTAAACGAGCGCCGTGAATGGGTGATCATGCAGCTCAAGAAGCATTGGCTGAAAGAGCGGCTATCCCGCAATGTCATCAGCAACGATCCAACCCCACCGACCAGCCCGGCATCAAACCCGGTAGAGAGGGCAGCATGAAACAAATGACGCCTGAAGAATGGCAGGAGATTATGCGGCTGTATTGGCTGGCGAAGTGCAGCCAGAACACAGACCTGGAATTACCCATAGTCTACATTGCGCCCAAACCGGAGCGCAACGGGAACGGTAGGAAGTCCTAACCCCTTCCCGCCCTGGTCCTGGTGCGACAGGGCCAGCCGGGAGCGGATTAGCACGTTAACAGGGAACATGTCAAAACCTGTAATGGCTACGCTCTAGAAAGGAGTGCCTAGCGCACTAACGAACCAATTACATCGGCGGGGTGGTTTGTTTCTCGGAGGTTAACTAACAGAACAAGTGTGCCGCCCCGCCCGGTTCAGAGAGAGGAATCAATTATGACAGATAAGAACGAACAAACCGAAATCGTACCGGTAGAAACTACCATGAGTTTGGGCGCGTTGCGCGTTAGTGGCCCGACTGAGGTCGTTACACAAGCAACGGCAATCGCCGACGCCCTAAACCGCGTCATCAACGAGAAACAACTCTACAGCAACATCCAGGGGAAAAAATACGTCAAGGCCGAGGGCTGGGCTACGTTGGGCGCGATGCTTGGGGTTACCCCTCGCGAAGTGTCTTGTACTCGCCTGGAAGATGGTGGCTATGAGGCCATCGTTGAATTAGTCAGGGTTTCCGACCAGGCAGTTATCGGTCGAGGTTCTGCTCTATGTGGCATGGATGAGAAACGGTGGGCTAATGGGCCAGAGTATGCCCGTCGGTCAATGTCTATTACCCGCGCCACCGGCAAGGCATTCCGGTTGGCTTTCGCCTGGATTGTGACCCTGGCCGGTTATGCTGGCACTCCCGCTGAGGAAATGGATTTTGTAGAGGGCCAAGCCGAACCGATAGTTGAACACTGGATTGATCGTGACGATGTTCGAAAAGCATTTTGGCGCTATTCAAAAGACGAACTTCGGTTGAACGAGGATCAAGTATACCTCGCGCTGGAAGTGGATAGTATCCATAAATTCGAGGGTACCATGTCGGAAGCCAAGCAACGGTTGATTGACTATGCAGATTTTCTGAGTAATGGTACGACAGACCAGGACGCGGCTTAACGGTAGCGCCGACCGGGGGCGGTTGGCATCGCGAGGGTTGACCGCCCGCCGGTTGGGTAGGAGAGAGACATTGAGCGCATACGACTATACCTACGATGATTTAGAAGAGATGCTCCGCACATATGCCGGGGTTGGTTCTGGGTCACAGATTATCCAGGGTGAAATTATTTCTCTAATCAATACCAAGTACGGGCAAAAGAATATCGCCCGCGCTGCAAAAGCTGCCAACATTGCCCGCGCGACGGCCTATGAGTACCGCCAGGTCGTGGAATTCTTTGGCACAACTGGCGATTTATCCGCGCCGCAGACAATTCAACCGGGGGACAGTATGGCGCGGCGGTTGTTCGACCGGTTCGACTCGCTGCAATACACCCATCTGCGAACAGCGATGCAGCTAGGGGATCGATACAAGGCGCTTAAATTCATGGTAAAGGCGGCCAAGTTAGTCATGACCCCGGAGGAATTCGGGCGGCATGTTGCTATTGAGAGGCAGAAGGCGGGGGATGTCCCCCTGCGGATCGAATTCAACGCGCGGGCCGGTTACCGTGTGATTATTGTGAAGGACTGAGGGGAGAAGAAAGAGCGTCCAGCAGGCCAGCGGGGTAGCCGCCTGACAGGACACATCAGAGTAAGTATAGCGCAATCCAGATCGGAGCGCAAAGGTTGAGAGAATGAGTAATCAACAAGACAAGATAACGACAGAGTGGGGCGGGTTTTTCATCACGCCAAACGCAATTATAGACGAATATGGTCCCAGGCTTGGGGTGTATGGGTTGGCGGTTTACATGACCCTGGCCCGGTATGCCAACCAGTACGGGGAGAGCTTCCCGGCGGTCCAGACTATCGCCAATAAAGCACAATGCAGCGAAAAGAAGGTGCGGGAAGTATTGAAGAACATGGTTGACCTGAAACTACTCAGGGTAGAGCCGCGCCACAAGGAAGATGGTGGACAAACCAGTAACCTCTATACTCTGCTTACTCCCCCCCCCTGTACTGCCGTTCCACCCCC
>Ga0307442_1000024_pt1 | contig 48499 bp, 40 predicted proteins | sample SalMarWE160430MG_FD_202143 | JGI IMG/M metagenome (GOLD analysis project Ga0307442, IMG submission 202143) | Salt marsh sediment microbial communities from the Plum Island Ecosystem LTER, Massachusetts, United States - WE1604-30 | ecosystem: Environmental > Aquatic > Marine > Intertidal zone >...
GGAGGTTCTTCCATTCGGCCGAGAATCCCTCCACGGTTTTCCAGGAATCGGTGCCGTCGCTGCGGATCACCACCGCTGCATCCGATTTTCGGTCCTTGCGGATCTCTTCGACCTTGCCGTTCACCGAAGCGATGACCGGATTGCCCGGATCCTCATCATCCCTGGCTATGATCTGTCCTGCGGTGACCGCTTCCCCTTCCTCAACCAGCGAACGAACCGCAACGGTTCCCGCCGGTCGTAGATCGATGGTAACGACCGGGGGTACACCGGCATCCACGACATCGGCTTGGGGCTGCCCGCTGAAACGGCTGAACCGGTAGCCCCCGATAGCTCTTTTGCGCTTATTCGCCATACATCTTTTTTACGGTAAGCTCCCCCGGTTTTGCACAGAGGGAGCTCACCTTTCCTTGCTAATTGTGTTGTTCGGTCAGGATTACCAGTTCTTCGAGCCGTTCTTAACAGCCATCTTGCCGCTGCCCGTATCCAGACTGTGGCAGTTGAGGCAGGCCCCCTGATAATGACTGACGAATGCATTGTCTGCGGGATTGCGATAGTGATCCTTGTGCGTGATGAAACTCAGCGGTCCCGCTTTGGTGCCCTCTTTGTGACACATCAGGCAGTCCTGCGGCACATTCTTGATGATGGCGTCGATCTTGGGATGCCCGTCCACTTTGGCCACTTCGGCGTTGAGCCGGTAATCACTAGTCCCTGAGACCGTGTGACAGTCCACACACCCGTTGGGATGATCGTCGCTCACCGTGATCCCCGGCAGAAACGGCTTGTCGTTGTCCGCGGCGACCAGAAAAACGGTCACTGCGGCTACCCCGGCAACAACCAGGAGAAAGAACAGGATTTTCGTCTTCATTTTCGCTACTCCTTCCTTCTAGATGGCTTTTTAAAAATGCAGTTCCCCGCCTGGCCTCCAATTGCGACTGCTTTCTTCGGCCTTGATCCAGGAACCGCAGAAAATTCCTTAGTGAATCAGTTCACAATCCACTTACACTACTGTATAATAATACGGAAATCAAGAGGATGGCAGCCGATTCCGGTAATACTTTCACGATTTACTATATACTGTAAATAAAATATTGGCAAGAGGAGGAAAGCCATGTTTTGGAAAGATCCAAAAGGTTTGAAGAGCATTCCCATGTATTCCAAGGTTGGGATCAGCATCCTGTTGATCGTAGCCGGGGTCGGCTATCTGTTGGGATTTGCTAACATCGTTGCGACCTATTCGCCGATCGACGAACGCCCGGGAATGTCCATTCAAGACATCCGCATCGCCTTCTACGGGGCGAGGGAAAAGACCAAGCTCGCGAAGGCCATCGACGGTACGATGAAGGACTACTTCGTCGATCAGGCCGGGTATGACACCACCAAGGAGTGGATCGCCGCGGGCGCGAAGGAGGTGGATTTCCCCCGAATTAAGGAGATCTTCGACATGACCTGCAACACCTGTCACTCCGCCGATGCCCAGGTAGCGGGAGTGGTACTGGTGGACTATGCCGATGTGGCACAATATCTCAAGCAGGATACGGGCAAGTCAATCCCCCGTTTGATCTCTTTGAGCCATACCCACGTTCATGGGACGCTGCCGGTGATGTTCGCCCTGATTTTTATCTTTTCTTTTACTCTTTACAAGAATTGGATCAAGACCCTGGTGATCGCCTTTTCCGCAGCGGCTATCCTGCTGGACGTTGGGACCTGGTGGTTGGCAAAGCTGGCCGCCTTTATGGCTCCGGTAGTGCTTCTGGGCGGCCTTACGCTGGCTTTGGCCAATGCGGCGTTAATCCTGCTGCCTCTGTACGAGCTGTGGATTAAGAAGGAGTAGGGCGGCTCTTCGGTTTCATCCATCCTCTCCTCCCTCCGCCGTCGAAATCGAGTCGCCGGCGGAGGGATATCGTAATCCTCGGTGATGAACCTTTTCCTGTTCGAAATTTCGCTATATATTAAAAAACAAATAGGACCTGGAGGAGAGAAATGAAAACACTCCGTCTGTTTCCCATTCTGCTGGCGCTTCTAGGCGCAGCCGTCTGGGCTCCCGCCGATGTGATAGTCTCCCACGCCCTGGCGCTGCGTGGAGAACCTAAATACCCGGCCGGGTTCCAGCATTTCGACTATGTGAATCCCAACGCTCCCAAAGGGGGGATGGTGACCTTCTATACGCTGGGTACCTATGATACGTTCAACCGCTACGGCCAGCGCGGAGATTACGCAGCGGCCAGTGAGAGCTTCTACGACTCGCTCATGTTCGCTTCCGCCGACGAGGTTGATGTCTACTACGGGCTGATCGCCGAAAAGGTTGAGTATGACAGCGACTACAACTGGATCATCTTCCATATCAATCCAACGGCACGGCACCAGGACGGCAAGGCGATTACAGCCGAGGACGTGGTGTTCAGCTTCAACAAATTCGTGGAAGAGGGAGTTCCCCAGTGGAAGAGCTACTACAGTCTGGTTGACACGGTCCAGGCTCTGGATCGCCTGCGGGTCAAGTTCACCCTCTCCGAGTCGAACAAAGAGGTATTGTTCAATCTAGGCTCAATGACCGTACTGCCCAAGCACTACTGGGAGTCCCGCAATCTCGCCGAGCCCCTCGACGAGGTTCCGCTGGGAAGCGGGGCCTATACGGTGAGCGACTACAAGATGGGCCAGTACATCGTCTACGAGCGGCTCAAGGACTATTGGGCAAAGGATCTGCCCGTGAACCGGGGAAGGCTCAATTTCGATTATGAACGCTACGATTACTACCGCGACCAGACAGTAGCCTTCGAGGCCTTCAAGGCCGGCGAGTACGATATCCGGGTCGAGAATGAAGCCAAGAAGTGGGCTACCCAGTACACCGGCTCGGCCATCGACGCCGGATATATCGTCAAGGAGGAGATCCCCCACGAGATCCCGCCGGGGATGCAGGCCTTCATCTTCAACGTAAAAAGCCCCGTTTTTGAGGATCGCCGCGTACGCATGGCCCTGAACCAGCTGATGGATTTCGAGTGGATGAACAAGAATCTGTTCTACAACCAGTACACCCGGACCCGCAGCTACTTCCAAAACACCGAATACGCCGCCACCGGGCTGCCGGGTCGGGAGGAGCGCAAGATCCTGGAACCGATTCGGGACAAGATCCCAGCAGAAGTCTTCACCAAGGAGTACAATCCTCCGGTAACCGACGGTTCGGGGAACATTCGGACCCAGATACGGGAAGCTCTGCGCCTGCTCAAGGAGGCAGGGTGGGAAGTACGAGATCAGCGGCTGGTGAATACACGTACCGGAGAGCCCTTCGAGTTCGAGCTGATGATCTACACGGAAACAACGGAGAAGATAGCCATTCCCCTTCAGAAGAATCTGGAGCGCGCAGGCATCAAGATGACCATCAGCAAGGTCGATACCTCGCAGTACCTCAACCGCTGGTACGACCACGATTTCGACATGGTGTCCAGCGGCTTTTCGGCCCACATCTATCCGGACACCTCCCTGAAGATCATCTGGGGAAGCGAGTACATCGATTCCACCTACAACCAGGCGGCGGTCCAGGATGAGGCCGTAGACTACCTGCTGGCCGGTATCGATGAGAATCAGGGTGACGACCAGGCCCTGCTGTACTGGGGACGCGCCCTGGATCGGGTATTGACCTGGAATCACTATGTGATCCCCCAGTGGTATCTCAGCAAGTTCCGGGTGGCCTCCTGGGATAAGTTCAGTCGGCCCGCTGTCAGGCCAAAGTACGACTTAGGCCTCGACACCTGGTGGATCGACCCGGCCAAGGAGAGGAAGTTGCCCCAGCGATAGCTGGCGCTAACCTCCGATGCTCTCCTACATCTTCCGCCGCCTCCTGCTGATCATCCCTACCCTGTGGGCGATCATCACGGTCAACTTCTTCGTGGTGCAGATCGCCCCCGGTGGACCGGTGGAGCAGATGCTGGCCGAGATGAGGGGCTTGAAGGTCAACACCCGTCTGGAGCGGGTATCCGGCATCAGCGCGGAGGAGGTCACTACTTCCGAACAGGAGAAGGACAGCAGCTCAGTCTACAGAGGAGCCCGCGGCCTGGACCCGGAGATCGTCGAAGAGATCAAGCACCGTTTCGGTTTCGACAGGCCGCTGTACCTCCGCTACTTCGACATGCTGAAACGCTACGTGGTTTTCGATTTCGGGGAAAGCCTGTTTCGCGGTGGCACCGTGATCGGCCTGATCGTTCGGCGCTTGCCCGTTTCGATCTCCCTCGGAATCTGGAGCACGCTGTTCATCTACCTGATTTCCATTCCCTTGGGAATAGCCAAAGCCGTGCGGCACGGGAGCCGCTTCGATCTGGCTTCCAGTACGGTGGTCACCGTGGGTTATGCCATTCCCTCGTTTCTCTTCGCCATCCTGCTGATCGTCCTGTTCGCCGGAGGTTCGTACCTGAAGATCTTCCCCCTCCGCGGTCTGGTATCGGACAATTTCGAGGAGTTGAGCCTGTTGGGGAAGATCGCCAACTACTTATGGCACCTGGCCCTGCCGATCACCGCCTTGACCATCGGGGGTTATGCCACGCTGACCATGCTCACGAAAAACTCCTTTCTCGATGAGATCAACAAGCAGTACGTTATGACGGCCCGAGCCAAGGGATTAGCCGAGAGGAAGATCCTTTTCGGCCACGTGTTTCGCAACGCCATGCTGTTGATCATCGCCGGATTTCCCGCCGCGTTCATCAGCATGTTCTTCACCGGCAGCGTTCTGATCGAAGTCATGTTCTCTCTGCAAGGACTGGGCCTGCTGGGCTTCGAAGCAGCCACTCAGCGTGATTACCCCCTGATGTTCGCAACCCTGTACATCTTCACCCTCCTGGGATTGGTTTTGGGGCTGATCAGTGACCTCACCTACACGCTTGTCGATCCGCGCATAGACTTCGAAAGACGGGCCGCATGATTCGTGTAAGCAGGCTGAACCAGGAGCGCTGGCTGCGATTCAAGGCGAACAAACGGGGATTTTTCTCCCTGTGGATCTTTCTGTTTTTCTTAGTTTTGAGTCTTTTCGCCGAAGTGATCGCCAACGATGTTCCCCTGCTGGTGCGCTTCGGCGGACGGCTGTACCTGCCGCTGTTCAAGGAGTACGCGGAGACGGAGTTCGGCGGCGAGTTCGAAACGGAGGCGGATTACCGGGATCCGTATGTTATCGACCTGATAGAGGGCAACGGCTGGATCCTCTGGCCGCCGATCCGCTTCAGCTACGACACCATCAACTACGATCTGCCCAGCCCGGCTCCTTCCCCACCCACCCGGGAAAACCTCCTGGGTACAGATGATCGGGGCCGGGATGTCCTGGCCCGGGTGATCTACGGGTTCCGAGTTTCGGTCCTGTTCGGTTTCATCCTGACCTTCTTTTCCACGATCATCGGAGTAGCGGTAGGTGCTATCCAGGGATTCTACGGCGGCTGGATCGATCTAATAGGCCAGCGGTTTATGGAGATCTGGTCGGGCATTCCCACCCTCTATATCCTGATCATTCTCTCCAGCGTGGTCCAGCCCGGTTTTTGGCTGCTGCTGTTCATCCTGCTGCTGTTCAGCTGGATGAGCTTCGTCGGTGTTGTACGGGCGGAGTTCCTTCGGGGCAGAAACTTCGAGTACGTCCTGGCGGCCAAGGCCATGGGCATGAGCAACGCCCGGGTCATGTTCAGGCATATCCTGCCCAACGCCATGATCGCCACCCTCACCTTCCTGCCCTTCACCCTGAGCGGCTCGATCCTGGTGCTGACCTCCCTGGATTTCCTGGGATTCGGTTTGCCCGCCGGTTCTCCCTCCCTGGGGGAACTGCTGGCTCAGGCCAAAACGAATCTTCAGGCACCTTGGCTGGGGATCACAATCTTCCTGGTGTTGGCCGTAATGCTGTCCCTGCTGGTGTTTATCGGGGAAGCGGCGCGGGATGCCCTGGATCCACGGAGGACCTACTAGCGCCATGGAAAGTTTACTGATTTCCATCAGGAATCTTCACATCGGATTTCGAAAGGGTCGGCGGATCGATGAGGTTGTGCACGGGATCGATCTGGACATCCATACGGATGAAACCCTTGCTTTGGTGGGAGAGAGCGGTTCCGGAAAAACCGTAACCGCTCAGGCCATCTTGCGGCTGTTTCCAGAGAGCATTATCGCCTATCCTCATGGAGAGGTTCTGTTCGCCGGTCGGGACATCCTTTCCATGAACAACAATCAGCTGCAGGAGATCCGGGGCAGCGAGATCAGCATGATCTTCCAGGAGCCCATGACCTCCCTCAACCCCCTGCATACGGTGGAGAAGCAGATCAACGAAGCCCTGTTCCTGCACAGGGGACTGTCTCCTTCCAAGGCCAGTCCCATAGCCCTGGATTGGCTGAGACGGGTGGGCTTGAGCGATCCGGAGAAGAAGATGTTCTCCTTCCCCCATCAGCTCTCAGGCGGCGAGCGCCAGCGGGTGATGATAGCCATGGCCCTGGTCAACGAACCTCAGCTGCTGATCGCCGATGAGCCGACCACGGCCTTGGATGTGACCATCCAGGCTCAGATCCTCGAGCTGATGAAGGAACTGCAGCGGGCGCTGCACATGTCGGTGCTTTTCATAACCCACGATCTGGGGATCGTGCGGCGTATCGCCGACCGGGTTGCGGTGATGCACGACGGTCTGATCGTGGAAACCGAGAGCAACAAGCGGATCTTCAGCAAACCGAGTCATCCCTATACCAAGAAACTCCTGGCAGCCGAGCCCAAGGGGGAGTCCCCGCCGTCCAATCCGGAGCGGGAAGCGGTTGTCACCACTCGGGACCTGAAGGTGTGGTTCCCGATCCAGAGGGGCGTGTTGCGCCGGACCCGCGGACACGTGAAGGCGGTGGACGGAGTGACACTGCGGGTGCGCAAAGGCCAGACGCTCGGGGTGGTCGGGGAGAGCGGCTCCGGCAAGACGACCCTGGGTAAAGCTCTGCTGCGACTGCAGGAAAGCGAGGGGGAGATCTGGTTCGAGGATCAGGCGCTGCATGCCGTGGACCCCAAGAGCCTCCGCCCCCTGCGCCGCAGGATGCAGGTCATCTTTCAGGATCCCTTCGGTTCCCTGAGCCCGCGCATGTCGGTGGAGCAGATCATCGGGGAAGGGATGGTCATCAACCGAATCGGCACCCCGGAGAGCCGGGAGCAGCGGATCATCGAGGTGATGAAGGAGGTGGGACTGAATCCGGAGCATCGCCACCGCTATCCTCATGAGTTTTCCGGGGGCCAGCGCCAGCGCATCGCCCTGGCCAGGGCTCTGGTGCTGCATCCGGACCTCCTCATCCTGGATGAGCCGACCTCCTCCCTGGACAGGACCATCCAGTTTCAGGTCATCGAGCTGCTCAAGAGCCTTCAGGATCGTCACGGGCTCACCTATATCTTCATCAGCCACGACCTCAAGGTCGTCAAGGGCCTCTGCCACGACATCGTGATCATGAAGGAGGGCAAGATCGTGGAGGAGGGGGAGGCCCGAAAGATCTTCAGCAGTCCCCAGCATCCCTACACCAAGGAGCTCCTGGCCACGGCCTTCGAGAACTAGGGCACGCGGGGTCCGGTTTTTTAATCCAGAAATAGAGTTGAAAGCACTTCGTATCCGAAAAGAAATGCCAAATATTGAAGCATCCCGTCGAAATTTCCAGTTAGCTCTATATGGGGATGAATGTTCGAAGGGTTGTTATGAACCACATTATGATTTATTATTGAACCATGAAATCAATCACCATACATAAAATGGATGAAAATCTCTCACGTTTGCTGGAAGAACGGGCGCGCAGAGAGGGTATATCAATCAACCGGTTGGTAAAGAGGCTGCTTCGTAGCGCCCTCGGGCTGGAAAAAGAACCGGAACCGGATCACAGGGCGGAGTTTCTCGATCTGTTCGGAACGTGGCCCGAACGGAAAACAGCCGACTTTCACAAGAGAATCGAAGAGCTGGAAACCATCGAACCCCAAGACTGGGAGGATAAAACTTGAGAGCTATTCTCATGGACACGAGTGCCTACTCGGCCTTCAAGAACGGTGATGAACGGGCGCTCGAAGCTATCGCCGCTGCGGATCGGGTGTATATGTCGATCTTCGTTCTTGGAGAGCTGTTCTTCGGCTTTGAAGGAGGTGATCGGTCAATCGAGAACCGAAAAGAACTCGATGAGTTCCTGAGAAAGCCGACGGTTCGATTCGTGGGGACAACCCGGGAGACAGCCGAGGTATTCGGCTCGGTTAAGAACGATCTGAAGCGCCAGGAAACACCGTTGCCCACTAATGATGTTTGGGTGGCTGCGCACTGCATCGAACTCGGCGCGGTTCTTGTTGCCTTCGATCGGCACTTCCTGGAGGTGCCGGGTCTGCGGATATGGCATTATTTACGAGCGTAGCGAGCGTTGTTGGAATTCCATATTTTGAGTCATATACAATACGATTGAGAGTTCAGTGCGGTTGCGGGGCTGCTCTACGAGGATTGGACCCGGTAGGAGATCCGCCGGCAGCTACATTTGAACAGAGGGAGCATATACATGAGCAGAGTACTGCGACACGTTGTGATGTTTCAGTTCAAAACAGGAACTGAAGACCAGACGATCCGGGAAATCGAGGCGGCCTTCGCCGCACTTCCGAACAGGATCGAGGCGATCCGGGATTTCGAGTGGGGGACCGACGTCAGTGTGGAGGGCAAGGCCGACGGCTTCAGCCATTGCTTCCTGGTAACCTTTGACAGCGAACCGGATCGGGATACCTACCTGCCGCATCCGGCTCATCAGGAGTTCGTCTCTCTGGTCAGGTCCCATGTGGAAAAGTCGTTGGTCCTGGACTACTGGGTGGGATAGACCCCCGGCGGTGCCCCGCTACTTCGCGGTCATGGCCATGGCCCCGGTCCAGTCCGGGGACGGCGGATTCTCGATGTTGGACCTGCAGCGCTCGATGAACATCGAGCTGGGGCGGTCAGCCGGCAGCATCTGGTGGACCTTCTGGAACTGGGTCAGGGCTTCCTCGAATTTCCGGTCGTAGAACAGCCGGGCGGCTTCCTCGTGCAGCTTCCAGGCCTGCTGCTCCTCCGGACCGAGCTCCTTCCGGGCCGTGTAGATACCGATCCCCGCGGTTTTGCCCTTCACGATCACCCTGTCGATCAGGCGGCAGGGAAACTGCTCTTTGATCTTGGCGGCCACGGATTCACTGACGATCAGGGGTTGATCGTAGACCTTGGTCAGCCCCTCCAGGCGGGATCCCAGGTTGACCATATCCCCGATCACCGTGTAGTCCATCTTCTTCTCCGAGCCGATGTTGCCGACGGTGACCACGCCGTAGTTGATGCCGATGCCGATTCGAAACTCGGGTCTGCCTTTGGCGGTCTGCCACTTGTTGAAATCCTTCAAGGTGTCGAGCATCTCGAGGGCGGATTGAACCGCTTCGGAGGCCTCATAGCGGGTACGCTCCGGTGCGCCGTAAAAAGCCATGATGGCGTCCCCCATGTACTTATCCACCACGCCGTGGTTTCGCATGATGATGTCGACCATGAGGCTGAAGTAGGCATTGAGGGAATCCACGACCTCATCCGGACGCATCTTCTCGGATATGGTCGTGAAGCCCCGGATATCTGAGAACAGCAGGGCCAGCACCCTATCCTCCCCCACCAGCATCTGCTCAGGGCTTGCGAAGAACTGATCGATCACTGCCTTGGGCACGTACTTCTGGAAGATGTTGCGGACCTTCTGTTCCTTGTGCTGAGCCACCACCGCCTGGAGGGCGTAGCCCTTTACCAGGTCATTGGCCTTGTCCAGCTCGCTGGTCATGAGGTTGAAGGTGTGGCCCAGCTCGCCGGTCTCGTCTTTGTAGAGGACTTCGACCCTTTTGGACAGATCGCTGTTGGAGATAATCTCCCGCATCGCTGCGACCACGTTTTTCAGAGGCTGGGTCAGAAGGTAGGAAAAGACCAAAAGCAGAACCAGGGCCAGGGTGGAGGAAACCGAGAGGATGATGCCTGTTTGCAGGTACATCTGATTGATCGTCTGATAGAAAGCCTCCCGCTGTTCGGTCACCAGGATGGTCCAGCCGAAAGCCTCGAAGGGAGCTATCTGGGCGACCCGCTCAGTGCCCCCCAGGGTGATCTGCCGCCAGCCGAAGGATTCCTCGGCAGCGATCCGGGCCAGGGATTGCCGTTCCTCTGGAAGGATTTCGATCTCCTCGGTGTCCATTACGACCTCACCGTCGCTGTCCACGGCCAGGATCACTTCGGTGGCGCTGCGCACCATGTTGCGGGCAAACGACCGGACCGCGTCCTTACTGGCCCGTACGAACTCTTCGTTCCCCGCCAGGCCGTTGGCGACCAGCAGCGACCACTGGCTGCTCGCATAGGAGAGCAGCTCCTCCTGCTTGAAGCGAAGCAGACTGGTCGCCACCCGGGTGATGCCGTTTCTGGCAGAGAGGGAGGATACGTAGCCGGTAACCAGGAGGGGTGCGATGATCAGGGGCAGCACGATAAGTACGATTTTCGCTCGGATGCTCATTTGCCTAGCTTCTACCTACAAAAATCGGAGTTTCTCGGAAAAACTGGATTGGAAAATATGCCTTCCGCCGCCGATGATCAGAGTGTTGGTGCACCTTAGATGAGCGGTTTGTATCAAAGAGCCCTCGAGATCTACCGCCAGACGGTTGGACTGCGTCTGGTAGGCAGGGGCGAGGAGGGCCTGGACATTGAAGATGTCTCCCCCGAGGACCGTCAGAAAATCCTGCGGCAGATCAACGAGGTGATCGACCGCAACCGGATCAAGGTCGACTCGAATACCTTTTCCATCACAGCCAAACGAAGTGGAATCGGACTCCCCATCCTCATCAACGCAGCCGTCGCGGCCGTCGTGGTTGCAGCCATCCTGACATTTTCCCTGCTCTTCAACAGACAGGAGGAAGTGCTGGCTGCGGGGACCGGAACCATCCTGAGCGCTGAGAGCAAGCTGATCGAAACCCTGCGTGAGGAATCCCAGGCGCAGCTGCAGAACAAGGACCGGGAGATCCTGTCGGTCCAGCAGCGGCTGCGGGATACCCTGGACCAGCAGAAGCTCCTGCAGGCGCAGACCGAGCAGACCCTGCGCCAAAGGGAGGATGAGCTGGAAGAACAGTTTCAGAGGGCGTTGGAGGAGGAGAGGCAGCGGCTGCTCCAGCAGGGCCTGACAACTACAGCGGTGGAGGAGAGATTGCTGACCTTCCAGGCGGAGAAGCGCTCCGAAGTGGAAGCCGAGTTCGACGCCTTCCGCCGCCAGACCGAGCAGGCGGCGGCCCAGAGGGAGGAGGCGATCGCCGGCTTGGTGCAGGAGTATGAGCAGGAGCTGCAGTCCGCCCAGGCCGAACGCAGTGAACTGGAACGCCAGCTGCAGGAGCGGGAGACAGAACTCCAGAGGCAGTTCGAAGAACGAACCCAGGCATTGGAGAGTGAGAGAGCCCAGGTGGCGGCCCAGCTCAGCCGCCTGCAGGAACAGCAGCGCCAGGAGCAACTGGTACGGGACCAGATTCTGAGTACCTACGAAACGGTCAACAAGCAGATCGCGGCGGGGCAATTCGAAGCGGCTCTGGAGCAACTCGATTCGCTCCGCTCCTACCTGAACCAGGAGCCGGCCCGCTCCCTGGCCGGTATCCAGCGACGGCGCCCCGTGGAGCTGTTCATCATCAGCTCCCTGGAGGATCTGATCCAAAGCCGCTCGGCGGAGGAGGAGAGGGATCTGGATTCCCTGGTCGCTGCGAGCAACCGGATCAACGCCCTGAATCAGGGGATCGACCGGGCAGACCAGTTGCTCGGGCAGGGAGACACGCAGGCAGCCCGGCAGCAGTACCTGTCCGCCCTTGGACAGATCCCCTCAGCCCGCCAGGGCTACGATAAACTCGTAGAGATCGACGCCCTCCGCCGCTCTCTGAGTCAAGCCCAGACACGCCAAAGGGTGGACTCGACCCTGTCCCGGAGTCAGAGCTTGTTCGAGAACGAACAATACGGGGAATCCCTGGAACGTTACCGGGAAGCTCTGACCCTGCTGCTGGAGGACCCGGAGGCGGCCGGCCGTATCGTGGATCAGATCGCCGAGATCAGCGCCCGGCAGGCACAGGCTGCGGCTCTGGCCGCGGCTCCGCCGCCAGCCGAGCCCGCTGTCCGGCAAGAGGCTGCCGTTCAGCCGGATGAGCAGCTGCTTGCACAGCTTCAACAGTCCCGGGGCCGAATCGCCCAACTGGAACAGGAGAACAGCCGCTTGACGGACCAGCTGGATCGCCTCCAGGATCAGCAGCAGCTGCTGCAGGGGGATCAGGCTGCAGTGGCCGCCCAGCTGGAGCGGTTGGAGGAAGAGAGAGCGGCCCTCAATTCTGCCGCCGAGCAGCTGCGGGGTGAGAAGCAGACCCTGTCCGAGCAGATCGCCCGGCTGCAGTCTCAAAATGCAGACCTGATCGGCGAACGGGACAGACTGATCTCCCAGAGGGACGCCCTGGAGGCCGAACGGGATCGGTTGGCCGAAGCGCAGAGGCGGGCCCGGGAGGCGGAAGCGGCCCGGGAGGAGCTGCGGCAACGCCTGGCGTCAATCGAACAGCGCTACCAGAGCCGGCGTCAGAGTGCTGCCCTCACGGCTGCAACCCCGCCCGCAACTCTGGCCGCTTTGCTGGAGGCCAAGCTCCTGACCTGGCAGATCATCGGTTCCGATCCGGTGGCCGCACAGTATCCTGAGCTCTACGACACCATGGAGCAGTATCTGGACACCTTGACCGAGCAAAGCCGACTCGAGGGGCGCTACGCTGCGGTAAAAGATATCATCACCGTTGTCGATGCCCTGCTTAATGGCTCTCAGAGCACTCAGGTGCCGACCGATTTGTGGAGACGCTACAGCTACACGGATCAGGAAGATCTGTTGGCTCGTCTGCTGGACAGGCTCGAGCTGGTTCTAAAATAAACCGGGCTGACGGCAGAGCGACCCCGAGGGACTTGAGGGCACCCTGCATCAGCCCGGTCTTTTATTCAGAAAGCCTACTATCAGTTGGCAGTGATGATCGCATAGTACGGTCCTGTGTACTGCGACGTCTTGTTGTAGTACACGTTGAACCAGAGATCCTGGTTCGCCGAGAACTGTTCCGGTCCCACTCCTTGCGTAATGGTTTTCGAAAGCTCGTCCACCAGCCCGGAAATCGCCAGCGCAGCCAGTGTCGGAGCCGGATCGCCTGTTTCGTATAAATAGATGGAGAGGCAGTCCGTACCCGTGTTCCAGATGAGCGTAAAGGTAATCGAATTGGCCGATCCGGTGTTGAACATGAAAGTGTCGTTATCGTTGTGGGCGGGCTGGCCACCGGGAGGCGAGCCGGTCCAGTTGATATCGAGCCCTTCGATCCTGATGCTCATGCCCGGCTCCAGGGCGATCGGGGTGTCTACGTCGACGCCATACAGAATATCATATCCGCCGGGCCCACCCGGAAGTATCTCGTATTCATCGTTTAGTTCCGATTCCGTGTAGATCCCGATCTGGATCGGGCCGCTCGTAGCCTTCGAATCGTTGCCGACAAGCTGCTCATCGTCCAGGCTGATGACTTGCGCGATCAGGAAGTAATCACCGTAGTCCAGGGGCCAGTACCCGGAGAAGGTGACTGTCTTCGGAGGATCAACGACATCGAGGGGGGTAAGTCCGTTGCCGGAGGCTATCCCGATGTCATCGGGACTCAGCGTATCATTATCGGATGCATAAACGGTCCAACTCAGATCCCGTGCCCCGTCGTGGGGGCCGTTGTTCGCGTAGGCAAAGTCGCCTTCGAGGTATTGACCCGGAGCTTTCTCTGCGCCGCCGGTGTGATTGACCTGGGTAACAATATAGTCCACCTGGGGCGCCGCCACGCTGAATGTTGCCGTCGAACCAGCCACGTCGTTGCCATCGTTGCCCGCCGCCACATCCTCCTGGGATTCGATCTCCACTATGAGGTAGTAGCTGCCGGGAATGGCGGGCCAGGTGGCCCCGGCAGGACTGATGGGCACGGAGGCGCCTTTACCCAGGGAATCGTAGGTGCCCCAGGTTGCCAGGAAGTCTCCGGCATCCGGCGTGTCGTTCGCCGAAACGTAGAGGTTCCAGGTAACAGTGGAAGTACTGTCGTCGCTGCCGCCGTTGTTCAGGTTGAAGCTGCAGCTTAACGTATCCCCCGCCACCCCCGCAGCAGCGGTAATGGTGTCGGCGTAGTAGTCTACCTGGGGTTGATAGACGGTAACCGCCCCCGAGTCACCGGTATTGAGGGCATCGTCGTTTCCCGCCGCGCTGTCCTGGGAGGAGCTGACCCGCACCAGGATGTGATAGTCCGTCGAGTTGCCGGTGCCATTCGGCCAGGTGCCTGAGAATGATTCGGTCGTCGAGTCCGATGAGGCCAGGTATGGGGATGTTTCCGTGCCGGCATCGATCTTGATGTCCCCGGCACCGATGGTCGCATCCTCGGAGATCCAAACCTCCCACTGGGCGGGGGCCGTGCTGTTGTCCATGCCCGCGTTGGCCAGCTCGAACTCACCGCTGATGTTCTCACCGTAGCGGGGAGTCAGGTCGGACTGGGTCACCGAAACGACCTGGTAGTCCACATCGGGAACATTCAAGGTTAACACACCGCCGTCGTATTCATTGTTGCCGTAGTTCAGATCGTCCGGTGAGGAGATCAGCACGTACAGCTGGTAGTCGCCCTGGGGCAGGTCGGTGGGCCAGCTCCCCGACGGGGTGACCGGGCAGGTACCGGAACCCGGGATGTCGGCAGTCTCAACGCCGCTGGCCACCAGATACTCTCCGCCGCCGCCGAAGGTACCGTCTTCGGAGATGAACAGCCACCAGGAGATAGCGGCCGTGCCCGTGCCTGTGTCGATGTTGGTGATCGTGAAATCGCCGCTGAGACTCGAACCTGCCAAAGCGTCGGCCGGGAAGGTGTCCTCACCGCTGTTGATGGTATAGTCCACGTACGTTTGGAAAGCGGTCACGGTCACGTTCGCCGTGACGCTGTTGGGCGTGGGGGTATCCGAATCGGTTACGCGTATCGTATCGATCCCGGTGGTGAAGCCGGCTGTGTACTCGCCGGTATCCGGATCGATGGAGCCGCCGGAGTTGTTGGTCGGAATATCGAATGTGCAGGATCCCACTCCTCCCGTGGCCACAAAGCTGAGGCTGCTGCCAACGGGAACGGCGGCGCTGTTGGGCATGATGGTGAGCACATCCAGCGTGGTGACAACATTCACGGTTGCGGTACCGGATCCACCGGCGCTGTCCACAGCCATCACGATGTCGATGCTTCCCGAGGAAGGGGCCATGTAGACTCCTGTTGCGGGGTCGATGGTGCCGGAGCCGCTTATCACCTGGTAGGTGTAGGGAGGGTTGCCCCCGCTGGCGATGAATGTCAAAGACGTATCTACGGTCATGGTAACCGCAGAGGGGCTGAGCTTCAATTCCCCTTTGATTCCCAGTTCTGAAAAAAAGGAGAAGTCCTTGCAGTCGGACAGCAGGAGGGTAAGAGCAACTATGGCAAGAATCGGTACTGCGAAAGTCCTCTGTTTCATATTCCTGTTCATCGAGAATCATCTCCTCTCGTTACAGTCGTATCGTTGTAGATACCGAGGGGCTGAAGCCCATTATCGGATTGGGCTGCTCCCAATACACGTCGTAGCCCGCTTCGATCAACAGAGCGAACGTCCTTCCCACGGGCAGCCGTACTCCCAGGCATCCCCTGCCGAAAAAAGTCAGGCCTAGAAGAGTTTCATTCAGGTTCATCATCAGCAGGGCCGGTCCTGAGGTAATACCGAAGAGAATGCTCGGGTAGCGTTCGCTGCCGATTTCATAACGCAGGGAAATCCCTACGGGAATGAGGAAGGTCTGGGCGCTGGTCAGCTCCCCGGTGGCCGTAAAATAGTTCACGCCTCCGTACAATCCCAGGCCGAAGCGGCTCAGCTTGCCCTGGAACAGGTAGCTCACATTGAGAACAGGCATGATCCCGAGCTTGAAATACTCGCTGGCAGTTCCGGTTGCCACGAAGGGCGCACAGCCTACTCCGATCTCGAAATGTTTTATCCTCCCGCCGGTGGGCTCCGCCTGGGAAGGATTCAGTTCAGCCGCCGGAATCGAAGTAGCAGGAGATTCGACACTGCCGCCGGGTGCAGCGGGCAGGGGCGGGGCGTTCTTCTCTGGGGATGTGTTTGGGATTACCGCGACCGGTGCGGTAACGACCGGTGCGGTAACGTCCGATCCTTCGGCCGGGATGAACTCCCTCGGTTCCAAGGAGCTGAGAGAAGACTCCACGGCGCTGAGGAGCTCGTTCAGAGCTTCCCGGATGATTTTATCCAGCACCAGGTCTTTGCGACCCCTGCGGATGACCTCCTTGATCTTCTCACCACTCCGCGGATCGTACCAGGACAATCGGATTTCCAGCTCCTGTCCCCGGCTGGCATACTCGGTAAGCAGAATGAAGTCGACCTCCTCTGCAATCGAGCTGTCAAGAACATCCATCGGGTTGCTGAAGGTAGCTTCTTCGTAGGATGGGGCCGGCTTTTCCAAGACCCCCAGCTTTTGACGTTCCAAACTCCAGCGCACCGAATGGGCGACCACGCCTTCGAACTGTTGAGCAGCCTCGTTGTCCAGCGGACGGTTCATAACCAGGATCAGTCCCCGTCGTTCCAGCGGCGTCCCGGTCTCCGATGCGAATGCCCCTGAGGCCACGGCCATAACGGCGCAAAACGCCACCAGGCGGACGATCGGTCTTGTCCGCCGGACACGCGGGGGGGCCGGCTTCGGATAAAAAAATTCAACCATATGTCCCTCTTCTACGTGACGTTTTGTTTCGACTTGATTATTTAGGTACTTGGTGGGCTTGCACCAAAGAATCTACCACACCTGTCGGGGAATAACAGATTTTTTTGAAAAAAAAACGAACTGTACCGGAAGCGGTTATCCTGAAAGCACCGCCCGGGCCGGAGGTTGTTTGACCGCCGGGTCAGGCGTAACTGTGCAGACCCGCCAGCAGATAGTTGACTCCGAAAAAAGTGAATATCGTGAAGACGAAACCGACGATCGCCAGGACCGCGGAAACCCTGCCGCGAAATTTCTTTACGAAACGGGTGTGCAGGTAGGCGGTGTAGACAAGCCAGGTGATAAGGGCCCAGGTCTCTTTGGGATCCCAACTCCAGTAGGCTCCCCAGGCGTTTTGAGCCCAGACGGCTCCGAATATCAGGGCGCCGACGGTGAAGATGGGGTAGCCGATTGCTATGGTGGTGTAGGTGAGCCGATCGAGGTTCTTTTTACGTTCTTCATCCCCGGTTGTCAGATAGTAGATCGCACAGATGAAGGCGACCACGAAGAAGGATTCACCTATAAAAGACAGGGTCACGTGCAGCACCAGCCAGTAGGATTGCAGGGCCGGAATCGGCGGAGCCACGTCCTTGGGCGCGATCGGGGAGGAGGCGACGGCCAGCAGGGCGATGGCCACCATCGTGGCGCCGAAGTTGATATAGGGGATGGTCCTGTCTTTCGCCCTCAGCCTGTATACGAAGAGTACCAGTGCTATAACGGCGGAGAAAAAAACCAGAGATTCGAAGGTATTGGTCACCGCAACGAAGCGAATACGGATGCTCCTGTCGATCGTGACGGTCAGCAGCAGCACCGCAGCAGCCAGGAGGATGTAGTGGCTGAAGGGATCGATCTTCCGCTGCCTGCGCAGGAGGTAGATAACTTGAATCACGCCTGAGACGATCATCGCTGCGAATGCGATGGTGGCAATCATATGTCTCTGTCCTTCCTCTTCTGTACGAATGTCAGCGTCAATCCCGCGGCCACGATGATCAGCGCAATGGCGACTGGAATGAAGCCCGGATCCTTTACCGCCTTCAAGCCGGTGACATCCCGGCTGCCCAGCTCCGCTACCGTATACTCTCCGATCGTCTCCCCGATACCGGTCCGGTAGATTGCGGTACGGGAATGGTCCTCCCACTGCTCGAATACGGCGGTATTGCCTTCGATTCCCCGGAAGATCACCACTGCTCCTTCCAGCTCGAAGCCCTGTCCGTTGCTGATCGGCCGGCTGATTCCATCCTTATCCCGCAACTGAGCACGGTCCTCCCTGGCGAAGGAGGTCTGATAGATTCGCACTCCCCCTATCCTCAACGGCTTGTTCACCTCGATCGGAAAAGAAGCGATCATGAGCTCGCCGTTCCTGCGTACCTCCACCGTGGAGATCCAGTCTTTGGGCCGGCCGTTCGCATACTCCTTGTACTCGTAGTCGAGGAGCCGGATCAGGTACCGTCCCTGAAGCTGAATCTCATCTCCCTCGCCCATGTAAACCAGGCTCTCGATTCGAGCGAATACGGAGAACATCGCTCCGATGATCAGCAGGAGCAGCCCGACATGGATCAGGTCGGGACCGTAGCGCCGTCTGGCTTTTCTGCGTTCACGGTTTACCAATCGGTCGACGGCGCAGACCGAGAGATTGATGAAGAAAAGACCTACGGGAATGAGGAACAGTATGGAGCGGAAAAAATCGTCGAAGTCGAGGGTCAGGATGACCTGGGCCCAGAAGGCGCCGTAGGTGTGGAAGTAGAAGGCCGCATCCCTTCCCTGTGGGATCAGTGTGCTGATGATGGAAAGAACCGCGATGATTAATATTATGATGACCGCCAGCTTTGCCGATTTGAAAAATTTATATAACGCTTTCACTATATTAAGACCTCACCGGGGGTGTGAGTATTTGTTATCACGAAATGTACCGGTGTATCAATTCAACGAGGTGTTCGATTCTAACTGGTTTTGTCAAAACTTCGTCAACCGGAAGATCATCTCTGCTAAAATCCAGCGCATATTCTCTGTTGATAGAAGTCAGCACGAACACCGGCAGATCCGGATACTTCTCCTTTATCGCTCCAGCGGTCCTATATCCCGCTGACGGGTCTTCGGGAAACAGCAGATCCAGCAACACGAGGTCCGGCGAGAGTCCATCGATCATCGCCAATCCTTCTTCGACGGAATCGACTGAGTGTATCTGGAATCCGGCGCTCTCCAACAGCGCCCCGGTGCTTTCCAGTATATCGAGATCGTCGTCAATTATGACTATCTTGGCCACTGTCCGGCTCACCTATTACTACCATTTTGGTTAAGTAACCAAACCTATCACAACTTCATCGACTCAACAAGCGCCAATAAATTTATTGCCAATAATTATGATTGACGCGCTCAGGTTCGAGCCTTATAATTTCGTGATACAAATGGCGAATTGCGGCCTGATATACGAACCGTACCCTAACATTGAGTAGTAAGGCGGAGAGATGAAATTTCATGGAGGTTACTTACCAAGAATCGTCGGAAGACCATCGAGCGTTGTCGATGAGGTGGCTCTCCCCCAGAGATTGTCGATAGATCTCCGGCTGGGCGGGATCGGCTACAAACCTGTTGTCACCGACGGGCAGCGGGTGGAGTTTGGCGAACCCCTGGCGGAGAGCGACGAGGTGGGGCATCGGCTCTGTTTACCGGCGCCGGCAGCCGGCACCGTACGCCTGGCGGACGGCCCGTTCGCGGTCCTCGAGAACCCGCAGGCGGAGGTAAAGCCGGGAACGGGGTACCGCCCCGAGCGGGTGAGCCGAACGCAGACCGTCAAAGCACTGTCCGAAGGCGGAGTTTGGCCCTTTTTCTGGAGCTCTGAAACCGGAGGCGCACCGACGGCGGGGGATGATGAGCTTCCTCAGGCCATCGTGGTTAATGTGGTCATCAGTGAGCCGTTCCGTGCCCGGGGCAAGGTGATCCTCCGACGCTCCTGGAACCGGATCGTTGAGGGAATCAAGTTTCTGCCCCGGCTGATGGCCGACTACGGGGTGATCTACATCGTTTTGACGGAGGTCCGGGATCCAATCGCCCGGATGATGGTTTCCGATCTTGCCGGCTTCGCCTGGATCCGCTTCCGCCCGGTGCCGCTGCTCTATCCGGTGGAGAATCCCCGCGTGCTGCTGCAGATGCTGCGAAAGAAAGAAGCCTCGATCACCGGGCACAGCAAGGTCTGGATCACCGATGTTCAGGGAATAGAAGCCGTGGGGGGCTGCCTGGCCGATGGTCTGCCGGTGCACCAGAGAGTAGTGGTCGCCTCCGGTCCGGGGCAGACGAATCCCCGGCACCTGTTGGCCCGGGTCGGCACGCCGATCAGCGTTTTTGCCGAGCCTTCAGATCAGCGCCCGGTGCGGATCCTGCGCGGCGGGATTTTCACGGGCGCTGCGGTCGATTCCCCCGAAGAGGGGGTGCGCTACGACGACGACGGCTTTTTCTTCCTCCCCGAAGTAACCGATCGAGAATTCTTGAGCTTCCTGCGACCCGGATTTGACCGCACCTCCTATTCCCGCACCTTCGTCTCCTCCCTTTTCGGGGGGAAGGACCGCAGGATTTCCACATCCCTGCGGGGCGAGCGACGCCCCTGCATTACCTGCGGCGCCTGTGAGACTGTCTGTCCGGCTCGAATCCTTCCGCAGGTTCTGCACAGGTACATCCACCGCGAGCTGTACGAAGAGGCGCAGAAGACCGGTCTCAATGCTTGCGTCGGGTGCGGACTGTGCAGTCATGTATGCCCGTCAAAGCTGGAGCTTCTCCAGCAATTCTTGGACGCGAAAGCACTGCTGCAGGCCGAACGGGAAGAAGCCATGGAAACCGCTGGAAAGGGCGAGTAGGACGATGAAAATATTCAAGCGCATTTTGGACAAAGTCAGACCGCATTTCGAGGAAAACGGCAGATTTTCCAGGTTTCACAACATCTTTCAGGCGATGGACAACTTCCTGTTCGCCGCGCCGCTGAAAGTGGAGCAGCCGCCCTTCCTCAGGGATCCTCTGGACGTCAAGCGTTATATGTCCCTGGTCATCACCGCTCTGGCACCCTGCCTTATCGCTTCGGTTTACTTTTTCGGCTGGCGGGTGCTGCTGCTGCTGGTCGTGTCGTATGTGGTTGGGGGCGCTGTAGAGGTGGTGTTCGCGGTCCTCCGTAAAGAGGAGGTAAATGAGGGATTCCTAGTCACCGGCTTCATCTTTCCGCTGATTCTCCCTCCCGGGCTGCCCCTCTGGATCGCGGCGGTGGGAATCCTGTTCGGCGTTCTGGTGGGAAAGGAGGTGTTTGGAGGAACCGGGCGGAATCTTTTCAATCCGGCTCTGGTCGGCCGGCTCTTCCTGGCCCTGGGATATCCGGCGGCCATGACCTCCCATTGGATCGAGCCCGCCGCCGGGGGGTGGGGGAGGATCCTCATGCCGATCGCCCGGTCCGCGGGGGATGCGGTTACCTCGGCCACACCCCTGGTTGCGGCAAAAGGCGGTGTTTGGACCGCTCCGCTGGATCTGTTTCTCGGTCGGGTGCTCGGCAGCGCCGGAGAAACCTCGGCTCTGGCGATCCTTCTGGGAGGGATTTTCCTCCTGGTCGTGGGTGTGGCCAGTTGGCGAACGGTCCTCGCCATCATCCTGTCATTTACGGTTTTCAACGCGGTTCTTCGCGCCGCCGCCCCGCAGCTGGTCGCGCCCCTGTGGTTCAGCCTGCTGGCGGGAAGTTTCTTGTTCGGCACCTTCTTCATGGCCACGGACCCCGTCTCCGGACCGGTAACGCAAGCGGGCAAGTGGGGTTACGGAATATTGATCGGGGCGGTCACGGTGCTCATCCGCACCTTCTCCGGATTTGTAGAGGGGGTGATGTTCGCCATTCTTCTGGGCAACATCTTTGCGCCGTTGATCGATGAGGTGGTGATACGTGCCCGGATGCGGAGGTACGCCCGTGAAGGATAATATGCGCACCCTCATTTTCGCCGGGGTTTTGGGATTGATCTGCGCCTTGGTCCTCGCCGGAGTGAGCCAGCTGACCGCTCCCTACAGGCAGGCCAATGAGAGGGCCGAGGAGGTTCGCAACTACCTCTCCGCCCTCGGGGTGCCGGGATGGCAGGGTGTGAGCTCCTCGGAGCTGCTCAAAGTATTTGAACAAAACATTCGCGTGGACCAGCAGGGTAAGCGGACCGTATACGAATACATACCTTCTTCGCTCTCCCAGGCCAAGCCGATCGCCGTAGCCGTTCCTTTTTCCGGCACGGGCCTGTGGGGCCCCATTCGGGGAGTTTTGGCCCTGGAGCCGGATTTCACCACGATTCGGGGGATTCGCTTCTTCGATCAGCAGGAGACCCCCGGTTTGGGTGGGGAGATCGGCGCGAAGTGGTTCCAGGATCAATTCGTGGGTAAGCGTATCGTATCCGCCGGAGGGGATCCCGGTTTCCGGATCACCAAACCGGGTGGATCGACGCAGATCAACTCGGTTGACGGCATTACCGGCGCGACCATGACCTCTGAGCGGGTGCAGGTGATTCTCGATAATCTGGCCAAAGAGCTTTTAAAGGAGAAATCTAGCCATGTCCAGTGATTCCCAAAGTCGGCAATCCACGGCGCTGCCCGTTTCTCGGGTGAACTACCTGGGAATAGTGAAAGACGGCGTGTACAGGACCAATCCGGTCACCTACCAGGTGTTGGGTATCTGTATCTTTCTGGCCATAACCACCAAGGTTGAAAACGCCCTGGTCATGGGATTTGCATTGATCTTTGTGACCGCGATGTCCAACCTGATCGTATCGTTGCTGCGAAACTCGATCCCTAGAAGAATCCGCATGATCGCCGAGGTAGCCATCATAGCTACCTTCGTGATCTTCTTCGATCAGTTTCTGAAGGCGTTCTATTGGGATATGTCCAAGCAGTTGGGGCCCTACGTCGCTCTGATAATCACCAACTGTATCGTGATGGGCAGGGCGGAAGCTTTCGCCATCCAGAATCCCCCCCTCCCGTCTCTGGTGGACGGAATCGCCAACGGAATCGGCTACGCGCTTATCCTGGTGTTGATCGCGTTGTTCCGGGAGCTCATCGGTTTCGGCACGATCCTGGGCTACACCGTGCTGTCACCGCAGTGGTACCAACGCAATATTCTGTTCATCATGGCGCCTGGAGCTTTCTTCATGGCTGGTTTCCTCATCTGGGTGCTCAACTTCATCAATCCGCCCAAACAAGCGGAGGCAGGCAAATGAACCCGACACCCCTGTTGGCTCTGTTCATCGGCTCCATCTTTACCAACAATATCCTCTTCGCCAGTTTTCTCGGGATGTGCTCGTTTTTAGTGTGCTCGAACCGCATCTCCACCGCGATCGGGCTCGGCGGGGCCGTGACCTTCGTGATGACCTTCACCACCGCCATCAACTACCTGATCTATCATTTTGTGCTTCTCCCGCTGCACCTGGAGTTCATCAGCTTCATCATTTTCATCGCTGTCATTGCCGCCTTCGTTCAGTTCGTGGAGATGTTCGTGGAGCGATTCAGCCCCCAGCTCTACTATGCCCTGGGAATTTTCCTGCCCCTGATCACGGTAAACTGCGCCATTCTCGGAGCCTCTCTGTTTATGGTTCTGCGGAAGTACAACTTCATGCAATCCCTAACCTTTGGTCTGGGCGCCGGTCTGGGTTGGGCGCTGGCTATCGCGCTGATGGCGGGGTTGAGAGAGAAAATGGGATATTCCAACGTTCCGGTTGCTCTGAGGGGAACCGGAGCGGTCATGCTTATCGCCGGGGTGATCGCGATGGTTTTCACGGGTTTCGCCGGAATGATGAGTCTACAGTAAAGGATTGGCGTCGATATGATTGCTGCAATACTGGCGCTGGCGGTGACCACCGGTATCTTTCTGATTTTGGCAGTTGCGCTTCTGATCGCCGAACGATATCTGGTGAACTATGGTTCCTGCCTGGTACGGATCAATGAAGGATCGGTGGAGTTCGAACAGGACGGCGGCGGGACACTTCTGGCCGCCCTGTACGAGCACAAAGTGTTTATCCCCTCAGCCTGCGGAGGAAAAGGTTCCTGCGGCTACTGCAAAGTGATCGTCATGCAGGGAGGGGGTCCTCTGCTTCCCACTGAAACCCCCTATATCAATCGCTCGGAAGTAAAAGCGGGGGTACGGTTGGCCTGCCAGGTCAAGATCAAGCAACCGATGGAGCTCAAGTTATCCGAGGATCTGTTGAACGTTCGGGAGTTCAAATCCCGGGTTTCCCTGATCCGCGAGCTCACCCACGATATCAGAGAGGTAAACCTGGAGTTGATCGAACCTGAGGAAATCAAGCAGCGCCCGGGCCAGTATATACAAATATTGGCACCCGGCCCGGATGGTCCGGTGTTTCGCGCCTACTCGATCAGCTCACCGGCCTATGAAACACGCAAAGTTCAGCTGGTTGTCAGGCTGGTGCCGGGAGGGATCGCCTCCACCTATATCCACAATTTGAGACAGGGGGACGAGGTGATCTTCACCGGACCTTTCGGGGAATTCCGGCTTTCCGAGGACTCGGGCAAAGCGGTCATCTGCGTAGGTGGAGGAGCCGGCATGGCTCCGATCTCCAATATCATCCATACCATCTATCGGAGGTGGCCGGACCGTCCCTGCTGGCTGTTCTTCGGCTGCCGCACGACAAACGACGTGTTTTATCTCGACAAATTCAAGAAGCTGGCGGAGAAGCATCCGAACTTCAAAGTCGTGTACGGTCTTTCCGATCCCCTGGAGGAGGATGAGAAGTGGGATGGAGACACCGGGTTCATCCACCTGTCGGTAGACAAGCGACTGCCGATCCAACAGAGCAGACAGGCCTTCCTCTGTGGACCGCCGCCCATGATCGAAGCCGTAACTGAAGTGTTAAAGGACAAGGGCCTTCGAGACGAGGATATCTTCTACGACAAATTCTAAATTTGACAATATCGGAGAGCCGGCACGGGCCTGCTCATGGAGGTGAATTGCCAATGATCGTAGACATTGCCGACCTATTGGATAGAGCCCAGGAGTTTGAAGACAAACTCGAGCGCTACTTTGCGGCCTTGCGGGATCAATCCCAGGATAACGGGGTCAGGCTGCTCACCTACTATTTGAGCCGTCATCGGCGGCATCTGCAGGAAGCGCTGGATAACGTCAGTGCCGCCGGAGTTACCCGTGTCCGGGGCATCAAGCTCAAACATGACGTCGAGTTTCACCCTGAAAAAGATTTCCATATCATGGAGAAGCCACCCGATCAGGTCAAAGGAAAGGACGTCCTGGAAGCTGCGGTAGCCTACGATGAACAGCTGGTGAATCTGTACAAATCCATTTTGTACCAGCCCCTTCCCAAAGAGGCCACGGAGCTGCTGGAAAGCGTTATCCGGATCGAAGAACGGGATATCGTGATGCTGAAAAAAATGATCGCCATGAACTATTTCTAGGTCGTCTGTCCGCAACGGTACATGAAAAGTTTTGAGCTGTCCCCACAGCCGACCAAGACCACCAAGCCCTACGACACGAGCGGTTTGGACAAGCAAGTGTTGTTGAGGAACGCTTTCTGGTTTATGACCTTCCGCTGGATTGTCGTGGCTGTTTTTGCGTTGGTCGGCCTGCTCGGCAGGTTTTTTGCAGGGCTATTGCTGTCCAAGGGGCTGGTGCTTCCGTTCCGTGGGCTTTGGATCCTGGCGGGTGTGTTGATCGGCACAAATCTTTTCTTTTTCCTTTTTGCCCGGAGTTTGAAATCCGAATCAACGATCACCTTGATCAAGACCAACCTCTGGCTGCAGATCGTATCCGATCTGATCGTGTTGACCTTCCTGGTTCATATGATCGGCAGCACCTACACCTTTATCCCCTTTACCTATCTGTTCCATATTACCCTGTCCTGCATTTTCTTCCCCAAGAGGGAGAGTCTGCTGGTGACTGTGATTTCCGCGGTATTTTATTGCACCAGCGTGATCATCGAGATTACCGGGATTTGGGTTGCCCCTGGGATCCTGGTTTCCGGAGCGGGGATGTGGGAAAATACGGCGCCCCTGCGGGTCGTGTTCGCGCTTTCCGCCGTGTTCGTCTGGTTTGTCGAATGGTATATGGTCTCCTCGTTGTCCGAAGCGGTGCGTGTCCGGGACCAGAGGCTGAGCATCGCGAATGAGCGGCTCATCGAAGCGGATGCTGAGAAAACCAGGCAGGTATTGCTGACGACTCATGATCTGAAGGCTCCGTTCGCGGGAATCGAAAGCAACATCCAGGTCATGAAGCACCAGCATTGGGACACGTTGAGCCCGGAGGTCAAGACGATCATCGAGCGAATCGACCAGAGGGCTCAGACGCTTCGGGAGCGGATTCGCGACATTCTTATTCTCGGCGACCTGAGGTCGCGGGGAGTGAAGGAGATAAAACTGGAGACGGTTGATCTGAAAAAATGCATCGACGGGGTCATAACGGAGTTGACCGAGAGGGCCCAGAGCAGGGAAGTCCGGCTTGACAATCGTGTGCCGGGAATCACCGTGCGGGGCAACTCTGAACAACTGGCCATCCTTTGTTCAAACCTCATCGCGAATGCCATATACTATTCTCATGAAGGCGGCGAGGTAGCCGTGGCGGCTGCGATCGAAAACGCTGCGGTCTGTTTGTCGGTATCGGATAGGGGAATCGGCATAAAGCCGGAAGCTCTTCCCCATATTTTCGAAGAGTACTACCGCACCAAGGAAGCGGCCAGATTCAACCGTAACTCCACGGGTCTGGGCTTGTCCATTGTCGGGGAGATCGCCCAGAATCTGAAATTGAAGATCAGAGTCGAAAGCGAAGAGGGGCGGGGAACGACCTTTAAAGTATACATTCCATACCATGGCGAAAGGTGAGCAGGAGGACAAGAAATGGCGAAGATAATGGTAATCGACGATGACCTGGATCTGGCGGAGGATCTATCCTTGATATTGAAGAGTGCAGGTCACCAGACGAGCACCCGCGACGACACGGAAGGGGCGGTTGCGATCTTGATGGAACAGAAGCCTGACCTGCTCATATTGGATGTGATGTTTCCGGAAAATCCGGCGGGAGGTTTTGACCTGGCCAGAGAGATACGCAGCACACCCGAGCTCAGAGATCTTCCCGTGATTCTTTTAACGGCGATCAATCAGGAGTTCCCCATGGATTTTTCCTCGAACGATATAGACCCGGAGTGGATGCCCGTGCAGGATTTTCTCGAAAAACCCGTGGCTCCCGACGTTCTTCTTCAAAAAGTCGATGAGCTGCTGAGCAGGAACTGAAGGTGCCGTCGGCTAATTGGTGTGCGGCTGGAGCTCTGCGCCTGCTGCCGCCCTTGTGCCGTTCAGGGACAGGCAGTGTTCACGGAAGATGTTTACTCCCGTGAAGAACTCCCGCATCAGAACCACCCAAAGATAGTATCCTTTGTCGGTTAGAGTGATTTCGTTGTTCTTCACCTTGATCGCCCCTGCCAGAATGAAGAACAGCAGCTCCTTCCATACGTGCAGGATGGCCATGCCCCTGTATTTCCCCTCCAGGTAGCTGCGGTTGAGGGAACCGCCGAACAGTTTCATCAGGAAGTCATAGCGGATCTGTTCAAGCCTGGAAAATACTTTTTTTGCGACTATAGGCAGGATTCCCCTGTGCAGGAGATCGATGTACTGTGAAATCGCGAACGTATTGGAGTAAAGAGTTCCCTCGATATATCCAAAACTGCCGGAACCTAGACCGGCGTACTGGTCATTAACCACTATGTACTCATCGATCAAATTTGCTCCCCCCCGGCTGTTGAGCTCCTTGCGGGTAAAGCACCAGGCCGAGGATGGGGTATAGGCATCCGCCAGCTCCCGTCGGATCAGGCAGTAGAAGGTTCGCTCCTGTCTCCTTTGGCCCAGGCCGTTGCCGCTGTGCTCACTCGCTTTCGCAGACATGAGCGGATAGAAGGTGATCTGATCAGCCTCGATCGCTTTCGCCGCTTCCAGATCCTCGAGCAGCATCCGGTCACTCTGCGTGGGATAATTGAAGATCATGTCGATATTGAGGGTTTCGAAGACTCCTCGGGCTGTCCTGAGCCGCTGCCGGATTTGCGTTCCCGAGCCGTATCTCTGGTAACGTCCGATATCTTGCAACACCCGATCGTTGAAGCTCTGCACACCGACCGACAATCGGTTCACACCGAGCTCGCGCAGCAAATCCAGGTTTTCCGGAGTAAGGTGGTTCGGATTGGTCTCGGTAGAGATATGTTCGATGGGCCACAATTTTTTTACCAGCCGGAGGGTAGATTCCAGCTGGCCGGGCAGAATTGTCGGTGTCCCCCCGCCGACGTAGACGGAGTCAAAACGATAGCCAAGCCGGTCGTAGATAAAAATTTCCCTGCGCAGGCAGTCGAAATACTCTTTGGCCAGTGCCGCGTCAAACTTTATCCTGTTGAAGGAGCAGTAGGGGCACAGCTGATCGCAAAAGGGTATATGAAGATAGAGCAGGATCGGTCCGTCGGCTGCCTGTCTTGGGGGATTCCAGCCGAAGGCGGAAGGCGCGGAACGGAACCTCATCGCTTTGCGCATGCGGGCCCGCATATACCTGGTGAGAATGTGCTCGGCAAACATGTCGATCAGCTCTGAAGTTTATACACCGTTTTTACCGCAGCGATCAAGAACACCGGGCCTTGTCGGTGTTTGCCCGGCGTCCTCTAGACGCGCACGAAGATGCTGCTGGCCATCTCCTCGTCCACTGCGATTTGGGAATGCCCTACCTGGAAGACGAATGACGGCCGGCGCTGGATCAAGCGCAAGGAGGCGCCCGGGAAAACGCCCATGGCCATCAGCTTCTGGATCCTCGCCCCATCCTCGCTGTGCAGGTAGGCTACGTTTCCCTCCTGTCCCGCTTTGAGATCGGCCACGGTGGCGATCAGACGTAAATCGCTGTTGCGGCGGTCAGTGCAGCATGCGCCAGGTGGGATCGGCTGACCATGGGGGCAGAGGGCAGGGTGTCCGAGAAGAGTACAGATTTTCTCCTCGAGTTCTCTGTACAGAAGATGCTCCAGGCGGCAAGCGGACAGATCGCTGTCGGTACCCTTGAGGTCAATGACGTCGGTCAGCAACCGTTCGGCCAATCGATGGCGGCGCACGATGCTTTTCGCGCTGGATGCACCCGCTTCCGTCAGCGAGAACCGTCCGTTGTTCACGCTCACCAGTCCCCGTTCCTCCAGATCCTGCAGGACCGGGCTCCCCATATCCAGCCCGAGCCGCTGGAGAGGGATGGCCCCCAAGCCCGCTTCCACGGAGAGTTTCCAGGCCGACTCCAACGCTTCCTCACTCGGGTATTCGGTATCCAACGAAGTGTTCCCCATTCATTCAAAGATTTTCTGCATGATCAACATGATCGAGTTGCTTCATGGGAGTTTCCGCTGCCCCTGTGGCGCCGCTCTCGCAGCGTCCTGAGCCACAGGGGCTCGACCGGATTTTCGAAGCCGCAGCGGGGGCAGCGTGCGAATTTGCAGGGGCGACCGCCACCGTTCAGCCGTCCCAGGGGGCAGCCGCTGCAGGCTGAACGGCTCTCCTCGATTCCGAACACCAGCGAACAGAAAGAGCAGATCAAGCTACCATTCCCAACAGTCGCATCAGCCAGCGCACCCCGTAGCCAACAGCGAAGGCAAAGGGGACGATGAAGGCGGTAATGCCCGCGGCTGTCTTCCAACCTCGCTCCTTGATCATCACACCCAGCTGGGCCACGCAGGGGATGAATAGGGTCAGGGTCACCGCCGCCACGACAATTTGCCCCGGGCTCAGCAGGCCGGCCGCCTGAAGGTCGTACAGGCCGGCCGCCCCGTAGTCTCTGCGGAAGAACCCGAAGATGAACACCCGCGCCGCTTCCGCCGGCAGCCCGAGCCAGGCTGCCAGGGGCCGCAGGACGCGTACCAGGGTTTCGAACAAACCGGTGGCATCTCCCGCCCAAAGAATCAAGCTGGCGGCCAGGAACAGCGGGATGACTTCCAGAAGATACCACTGCATGCGGGTGTAGGTCTTGATCAGAACATTGCCGATCTTGGGCGGACGCAGCGGAGGCAACTCCATGTAGAAGTTCGGCCGGCTTCCGGGAAGCAGCTTTGCAGATAGCAGACCGACCAGAAGGAAGACAGCGGCGATCACGACGGCCCAGATGAGCAAACCCGCCGGATACAACGACAGCACCGCCAGCATCACTCCTAGTTGAGCCGAGCAGGGGATCGACAGTGCCAGGAGCAGGGTGGCGATGACCCGCTCCCGCCTTGTCTCCAGGGTGCGCGTAACGATAGTAGCCATTGTGTCGCAGCCGAACCCCAGAATCATGGGGATCACCGCCCGTCCGTTCAATCCGAGCCGTTTGAATATCCGGTCCACGAGCAGGGCCAGGCGGGGAAAGTAGCCGCTGTCTTCGAGGATCGAAAAAGCCAGGAAAAAAGTTCCCACGATCGGCAGAATGATGGCCACGGCGTAGCGCAGTCCCATGGTTATCAGTCCAAACTCCCCGACGAATAACTCCCGTGCCAGAGGCCACGGCAGAATTCGTTCGAAGAGCCGGCCGGCAAGGGGATTGAGCCAGCCTTCGAACACCCTGCCCTCGAGGAAGTCAACCAGAGTGCCCGCCCCGAACACTCCCACAAAACGGTACAGTCCGAAGTACAGAATCAACAGCAGGATCGGTATGCCGGTCAGAGGGTGAATCATTATACGGGACAACCTCTCGGCAAAACCGGTGCGTGCCTTCGGGGATCTGACAGTAACCCGGTCGGCAATGCGGCGGGCTTCTGCCTGACGACGGAGGTTGATTCTGTAGCCGATATGCTGACCGTTCTGCTGTTTCAGGCAGGCGGCGGCGGCCCGCGCCAGCTCGATGCATTCGGGATCCCGCTCCCTTATCAGGGCTTCCATCTCCTCATCCCCCTGGAGCAGCAGTAAAGCAATGGCTCGTCCGGACAGCGGATACTCTGCCCACAGCGAATCCTCCAGTTTTCGAATCGAACGCTCCAATGCTTCATCATAACGCAGGGACCCCGCTTCCCACTTGCCCGGCGCTCCGGCCTTTGCGTCGAACAGCAGCTCGACGAGCTCCCGCATCCCCCGGCCGGACACCGCGGCTGTAGCGGCAACCGGTACGCCCAGCTGTTGTTCCAGGCGGGTGAGATCGATCTTCAAACCGATGCGGTCTGCCTCGTCGATCATGTTTACGACAACGACCAGAGGCAGACCGGCTTCGATGAGCTGTAGACTGAAAGCGAGCATCCGCTCCAGATTCTTCGCGTCAACGACCTGGACGATCTGCTGCGGATTTTCCCGGAACAGCACCGAACGGGACACCCGCTCCTCCTCTGTGATTGGCAGGAGCGTGTACATCCCAGGGGTGTCGATCACCACCGCGCCGGAGTTCCGGTTGCGGCCTCGGGAAATCTCCACAGTCGTACCTGGGTAGTTCGATACCGTCACATACGCTCCGGTCAAGGCGTTGAACAAAACGCTCTTGCCGACATTGGGAGATCCGACCAGGACTATCGTACCATGACCGGTGTTTGCGCCTCTCTCGCTCCCGGCAGCGATCGCAGTATTTCCGCCGTGGCAAGCGCTCATTCCCGTAATTCCTCTGCGGCCCGATGGCCCGTCAAGACTCCTGTGAACGGCCGATCGACCAGCTTTTTGCCATTCTCCCGGCAGCTTCGGCAATGCCCGTAAAGCTCCAACCTGTGGCGGAGCACCTCGAACCCATGCCGGGAGGCAACCTGGACTTGGAGGGCTTCGATGGAAGGCTCTTCGAACTCCAGAATGCTCCCGCAAACCAGGCAAATCAGGTGGTCGTGGTGAGATTCGCTTCGAAACTCGTAGCGCCGCAGTCCATCGCCGAACTCCCGTTCGGCCACCAAACCCCTGTCCCTCAGAAGCTGAAGAGTCCTGTAAATCGTTGCCCGCCCGATTCCGGGAACCCTGAGATTCGCCGTACGATGCAATTCCGCCGCGTCGATGTGTAGTCCGAGTTCGTACAGAACGCTTGTGATCGCGATGCGGGGATTGGAGCAGGTAATGCCGTGTGCCCTCAGAAGCCCCCGAATATCCCTCTTGGTTCCGCCCATGTAGATTCCTCTTTGCGCCATATCGAGTATTTGAGACTGAGTCTCAAATACCGTTATCATACCTTACAGTTATTGTCAACTACGTTTTCCGGCTGCTGGCGATATCCGGTTGGTCTGAACACGCCGACCTGCGGCAAGCTAGGGATCGGGATTTTAACGCGTACCAAAGATAAAATGGTTCGAGAAGCACTTGATTGAATTCCATTTATATAGTAATATCCTTATCTATAAAAACCCATATATTAGACTTTCGAAATATATTTGCCAGCGGGCTGAAACCAATCACAACTCTGCCATATTGGAGGATTTTACATGAGAGCTGCAACCGCGGTCCAGGTCCAAACTCTGGAACAGCTTATGCCGGGCAGGGTGAACGTTTCCCGGCGTGAGAGGAGCATGTACAGTCACGACGTGGGATCACTCCCGAGTCTGGTCAAGCCCTTCCTCGGCAACACCATGCCCGCCGGGGTGGTCCAGCCGGTTTCCGAGGAGGAAGTTGTCGGCCTGGTCCGGTGGGCGGCCGGGGAGAAGGTGCCCCTCGTTCCACGGGGAAAGTCAACCTCCGGTTACGGAGGGGTTCTGCCCGTCCAGGGCGGCCTGGTGGTGGATTTCGTGAGGATGAGCGGGGTCGTGTCGCTGAGCGAAGAGGAGGTCACGGTCCAGCCGGGGATCTCCTGGAAGAAGCTCGACGAGTATCTGAAAAAGCACGGGCTCACCCTGCGGTTGTATCCCTCCTCGTATCCCTCCTCCACGGTGGGCGGATGGCTGGCTCAGGGAGGTGCCGGTTTCGGCTCCTGGAAATACGGCTGGTTCGCCGAGAATGTGGTGTCCGCCCGGGTCGTGTTGGGCAACGCTGCGGTCAGAGAGATTTCTGGAGAGCAGCTCTCCATGGTCGCCGATGCCGAAGGCATTTCCGGTTTCATCACGCAGGTGACCCTCAGGACCATGCCGGCCCTGGAGCTGGAAGTGAGCCTGGCCGCCTTTGACACGGCCCGTGATATGGCTCGTTTTTTTGCTTCTCTGGAGGAAATGGATATCTGGTCCCTGTCCTTCGTCAATCCGGACATGGTGCGCCTGTCCAACCGGGCTCCTCTGCGCACCCATCACGATCATCCGGTGGAGGAGCGGGTGATCTTCCCGGAAAAGTACCTGGTCCTGCTGGCCTACGCCAAGGAAGCCTCCGCGAACGGTCGAGGCACCGTGGCGGAGGTGATCGCTGAAGTTGTGAAAAACTCGGGCGGACAGATGCCGTCCCGGGAACTGGCCGAACACGAGTGGGCCGAGCGCTTCCATATTATGAAGGTCAAGCGGCTGGGTCCTTCCGTGGTGCCCGCCGAAGCGGTGCTTCCCCTGAAAGCCCTGGCCGCGGTGCTGGAGGAACTGGAGGTGAAGATCCGTCAGCCCCTGGCCCTGGAGGGGATGGGGGTTCGCGGGGATGAGATCGTGCTGCTCGGCTTCATTCCCCAGGATCAGCGCCGACTGGGCTACAGCCTGACCTTCCCCCTCTACCTGACCGTCGCCAAGACGGCCAAGCGCCACGGAGGTCGCGCCTATTCGGCGGGCCTTTATTTTGCGGGTGAGGCGCCCTTGGTCCTGGGTCGTGAGCGGCTGGAGGCTCTAAAGGCCTTTAAAGCCCAGACCGACCCGACGGGAATTCTCAATCCCGGAAAGGTGCTCGCCAGCAAGCTGTCCGGGATGATCGGGCTGGCCATGCGCTTCGAGGGCCTGCTCCGACCCCTCGGCAATCTGTCCAAGGTGAAGCTGGAGGAGCGCATCGGCAACCGGCCGATCAAGGGCATCCCCCCCGAGGTGGTGTGGTACGCCTACGCCTGCTCCTCCTGCGGCTACTGCGTGGATGAGTGCGACCAGTACTACGGGCGCATGTGGGAGAGCCAATCCCCCAGGGGCAAGTGGTTCTTTATCCGGGAGCTGGTGGAGGGAAGGGAGAAACTCGACCAGGAGGCGGTGAACACCTTCATGGTCTGCACCACCTGCGAGCTGTGCAACGTGATGTGCTCGGAAAAGCTCCCCATAGAGCCCTCCTGGCTCAAGCTGCGGGAGCTGGCCATCGAAAAGAAGAAAAAGATGACGATCCCGCCTTTCGAGATCATGTCCGCCTCCCTGCAGGACAACCTCAACATCTGGGCCTACTACAATAAAAACCGCGCCGACTGGATCCCCGAAGACGTGAAGCCCCACATCCGGGACAAGGGGGAGACCCTCTACTTTGCCGGCTGCACCGCCTCGTTCGTGGAGAACGACATCGGCCAGTCCTCGGTGCGGCTGCTCAGAGACGCAGGCATCGAGTTCACCCATATGGGTGAGGATGAGTGCTGCTGCGGTCTGCCCATGCTGGTTGCCGGCAAGTGGGAGCAGTTCGCGGAGATCGTGGAGCACAACCTGACCCAGGCACAGAAGCGGGGCGCCAAGACCGTGATCACCAGCTGTCCCGCCTGCTGGCTGTCCTGGTCTCACTTTTACAAGGAATGGGCGGAAAAGCTGGGCCTCAGCTACGACTTCGAAGTGCTGCACTACTCAGAGGCCCTGCGGCCCGCCCTTGAAAGCGGCAAGCTGAAGTTCAACAAGATGGATAGAACAGTCACCTGGCACGACTCCTGCCACATCGGACGGGCCGGGGGAGTGTACGAACCGCCGCGGGAGCTGATCAAGGCGGTGCCCGGGGTGGAGTTCCGGGAACTGGAGCACAACCGTGAGCACGGCCACTGCTGCGGATCCGTGCTGACCCTGATCTCCGAGCCCGAGGTGGCCCACGACATCGGCGCCATGAAGCTGGAAGAGGTCAGGCAGACCGGGGCCAACGAGATACTGGCCCTCTGCCCCTGCTGCGAGTTCCAGCTGCGGGTCAGCGCGGACAAGCGCAACGTGGATGTCAAGGTGACCGACCTGGCCAGCTTTCTGGCCCAGGCCCGCGGTTATGAGGTCAAAGAGGATCTGGGGCATGTCCTTTCCTCCTGGGCGACCTTCGAGGCCATGATCGCTTTGATGCTGCCGGAGAATATGGCGGGCTTGATGGAGGAGCTGTTTCCCCAGCTGGTCGATGCCATGCCGATGGGCATGGGCGGGATGATGCGCTTCATGGGAAAGCTGGGGCCCGTGGGCGGAGCACTCCTGGGGGCGATGAAGCCCCTGTTCCCCGTGCTCTTTCCCCTGCTGATGCCGGCGATGATGCCCAAGGTTCTGCCGGCTATGCTTCAGGCGGTCGGCAAGCGGGTGCCCATGCCGGATTTCATGCGGGAGCAGATGCCAGATTTGATGCCTCGGGCCTTCGACAACCTGCTTCCCCACCTGCTTCCCGACGTGGTGCCGCTGATCTCCCAGCCCCTGGTCGACTATCTGCGGGGCGGAACACCGTCTGAGCCCGGAAAGGGCGGCGGTGCGCTCCGGGCCGACGAGAAGGAACGCAAGGCGGCGGCGCCGGTGGAGTAGCGCAGCAGCCGTTCGTACTCTGCGGCGGTTCCGGTTGCCAGGATCTCGCCGATCAGCGCGCGGGCTTTGCCGCTGATGCCGGCAAGGGATCTGCCCGTTCGCAGCTGCTCCCGCAGCGGTGCCGCCAGCCGGGCAACGGCCCGGGCGGCGGAGCCATAGGCGGACGTTTTGCCCCGCAGCCGCAACAGGTAGTCCAGCTGATCCAGAATCACAACGACCCTGTCCTTTTCATCCAGCAGATCTGCGAACAGCTCCGGGGGCATGCGCAGGGGCAGATTGTAGTTGGCCGCGATGCGCCAAAAGCGTTCGTTCAGGCGGCGGTAGTACTCCCCCGTGGCCCGGCCCCAGTGATCGCCCCTGTAGATTCTCCCGTATTCGGCCAGGAACCCGGCGTGATGCCGGCTCAGGGCGTCGAGGAAGTAGCTGGACTGCCGCCCCTGCTTGAGGGTCATGCCTCCGAAAATCAGGTAGTCCACCTCCGCACCCACTGCAGCCTGCAGAGCCTTTTCGATCAGCTCTTTCGTATCGGTGAGGAAGGGGATAACGGGTAAGAGAAACAGGCCGCAGGCAATGCCGCGGGCTTTGAACATCTTCAGGGTTTCCAGTCTTTCTGCCGGGGAGGGTACGCCGGGCTCGTAGATCCTGCTGATCCGATCGTCCATCGAGGAGATGCTGCAGCAGACCAGGGCGCGGCTCTGCCGGTTGATCCGCTCCAGCAGTTCCAGATCCCGGCGGACCAGGGTCGATTTCGTCAGGATCTGCACGGGGTAGGCGAACTCGGCCATCAATTCAAGGGCCTGGTGGCTCAGGCGGTAGGTTTCCTCGAGGGGTTGATGGCTGTCTCCGACCCCGCCCCCGAGGAAGAAGTACCCCCCCTTCAGGGGTTTTCGCCGGTGCGCCGGATCCAGCTCCCGCCTCAGGATTTCCGGCGCATTGATCTTGACCTGCACATCCCGCCCGAACTCCCCCTGTACATAGTAGCCCTCGGCCCTGCCGTCGCAGTAGGTGCAGTTATGCAGGCAGCCCCGGTACAGGTTCATGCCGTAGCGGGACACGAACCAGGAGTCGATGTGCTTGCGCTTGATCAGGATGGATTTGGCCCGGATCTCCTGCACACTCAATGCTGGGTTTCCTCTATTCTCGACAGGCCGGCGAAAACCCGAAGGATCTGTTTTCCCTGACTCCCAGGATCGATTGGGGACATCATTCTGCAGAGCCTCAGCGTTTGTGGGCGACAATTAAAAACAGGGGGAAATGCTTCTCCTCTCCTTCGATGGTTCTGTTCATGGTAAACACGCGATCGGATCGGATATCGCGAAAACCAATACCCTCGAGAGTAGCGGCAAGTGATGAGGGATCGAATCCGGCGTGACGGTAGATCCGCGGATCCGCGTGAAAGGATCCGTCCTCCTCTTCCAGATCGGCAATGGCTAAATAACCCCCCGGCTTCAACATCCGGTAGCATCTGGTGAGAAGGACAGCGATGTTTTCCACGTGATGCAGAGTCATCGCGCTGTAGATCAAATCAAAGGGCTCCTCGTCCAGGTCGTATTGGCTCAGATCATGTTTCCGTATCAGTATAGATGGCACCTGTTTGACCTTTTCCCTGAGCACTTCGAGCATACTTTCAGAAACGTCGATCGCGACTACGGAATCAAGATCCTCGATAAGCGCCATTGTCAGCAACCCGGTTCCTGTTCCGTAGTCCAGGGCGCGCATACCCTTCAACGAGGGTATCATTACCCGAATTCCGTCAGCGATGGCCCGGTTTCGAGCTACGTATTGACTGTTGAGATCCCATTTCTTCGCCTGACTATCGAAATGATTGCTCCGGTGTGACAATGGCTTTCTCCTCCTGTGTATTGAGTGCATTATACGATATCCGGTACATCCTTCCAACGCCGGAGTAGAGGAAAACTACTTTCGCGCTTGACATTCCCGGCTGATATCGTATTCTGTATACACAATTAGCCATGAAAAAGCTACAACTGAACCGACCTCCGCTGCTGGTGGATCTGATCATCGAGAAGCTCGAGCAGGCAATCATGGACGGTGATATTCCACCGGCAACACGGCTCACCGAACAAATGCTGTCCCAAGACCTCAACACCAGTAGAACACCCGTACGGGAAGCGCTATTCAAGTTGGAACAAATGGGTTTTGTGGTTCGCCGCGAGACAGGCGGCTGGGATGTGAGATCCATGGACATTGACAAGTTCATCGAGCGCTACGATGTCAAGGCGATGGTTGAAGTATATTCGATCCTGCGCTCCACTGAAGAAACGCGGCTCAGGTTCATCAAAACTATCGAACCTATACGATTGCAGATGAAAGAGGCGTTGGATAATTTGGACTACGAGAGGTACAGGAAAAAGGATCTTGAGTTTCACAGCAGCTTGTTGCTCATGTACGAAAACTGCACGAATGAGAAAATCTATGAAGAATCCCTCAAGTACCTGCTTTGGGTCCGTAAATTGGCCATATCTCCGTATTTGGATATCCAGGAGTCGTTTCGTAACCACACGAGGATGATCAAACATATCGAGGAAGGATATGTGCTCAAGGCCGCCGATGAGCTATTCAAACATCATGAGCGGCTCATTTCCAAGGTCAAAACAGATTTACCGGACCTCAAACCTCTTCAAAGATCGACTAATTAGTAGCTATCAGCGCAGATGGGGTGGGAGCTGCCCGACAGGCATCTCCCGATCTCATGAAAAAGAGCTGCCTCCGCCGTTTTTCAGCGGCGAAGGCAGCTCGATCAACTTCCGGAAACCAGCGGATTGTGGGGCTACATCCAACCCCGCTCTTTGTAGTATTTCACCGCGCCGGGATGGAACTCCGTACCAACGTGGGGGTTGGCGAGCTCGGGCAGATCAACATGGGAAAGGCTTTCGGATACGAGTTTCAGATCCTCCCAATTCTCAACCATGGATTTTGTCATGTTGTAGACCAGGTCCTCGGGAAGCTCGCTGCTGACGGCCAGGGCCAGACCGAAGCCGAGCACGGGAACGTCCTTGTCGATGCCGGGATAACTTCCCGCCGGCAGCATGGCCGGTGCGAGCCCCGGATTTCCCGATATCATTTCCTGCTGAATTTTCCCGCTGATTGGGAGTGCCCGTACGGGTCTGTAAATCGAAAGCTCGGTGATGTTCGGGTCACCCTTGAACATGAACGCGTTGGCCAACGCATCGGTGTGCCCGTCCTTCATGAGGCTGACTCCCTCCGACAGGTCTACGTGATCGATCTTCGCCATATCGTCGTAGGTCAGCCCGGCGGCGGCCAGAAGCCTTCGGGTCAGGACCTCCGCGGTGTACCCTCTGGGCAGGGGAACGATGCGCTTGCCTTTGAGATCGGTGATTTGCTCGATGCCCGAATCTTTCCAGACCCAAAGGGTGTAGTACTCGGGACTGAACGCTGCAATGGCCATGACCTTCTTTGTTTTTGCTTCGAACGGGGGATTACCCATGACCGCATCCCCGATTGAGGCGGTCGTAGAGATGGCCACGTCGGCTTTCCCCGCTTCGATGGCTACGAGGTTTCCCGCTCCTCCCGCATCCGCATGGGTGAACGACAATCCGTCGATGTTTTTGGCCCAGACATCGCTGATCGCAACCGCGATGGGATACCATCCTCCGCCTGGAGAACCGGAGTAAAACGCAATGGTTCTTTCGCCGGACGGCGCCGTTCCCCCGGCAAAAACCGCCGAGGTGCCCAGTACCAGTAACACACAGGCCGCGATCATAACAATCGCTCTTTTTTTCATAGAATTCCTCCTTAAAAATGTGGGGTGTTGTAATACAGTATACAGTATCCACCATAGAATGAGATTTGTCAATAGGGAGATCAGACTACCGGATAATATATCATCCCGCGCCGAGCTACCCACCGGATCCCGTTCCTAAGCTGCGGAGGCGGATTTTTTTCTCTTGACAGTGGTTCGAATACAGTATACAGTATTAACTCATCCGGTAGCATTCATCTTCATATCGTTTACTTTTTGTTTCGATACAATCAAGGTGAATATATTGGTTGGATTCGGTTTTTGTACCAATTCACGGAGAAAAGCAGGCAGAAAATGGCTTCTAAGAAAAAGATTCGAGATGCTGTTCTCGATTCGCTCGACAAGGAATTGAAAGACGAAATTGTTCAGATGACGGTGGACCTGGTGAACATTCAGAGTCCGACAGGGGAGGAAGCGGAGATCTCGGACTATGTCTATCAGAAGTTCTCCCAATTGAGATTGAACATGTCCCGTCAGGAGGTTGAAAAAAACCGAAACAATGTGGTTGCCGTACTCGAGGGGGAAGGAGCCGGCAAGGACCTGTTTTTTAATTCACACTTCGATACAAGCACAACCGGTAAAGAGGAGAATCTGCCCCCCGGTCACAAAGCCGAAGCGCGAATCATCGACAACTGGATCTATGGTCTGGGTGTTTCGAACATGAAGAACGCTTTTTCCGGCTACTACGGCGCAATCAAGATGATCCAGAAGGCCGGTGTGAAGCTGAGGGGTGATATCATCATGGGAGGAGTTGTCGGGGAGATCGAAAAAGCCCCCATCGATCAATACCAGGGAGAATTGTATCGCGGCGGCGGCATCGGATCTCAACACATGATGAAGCACGGAATCACGGCAGACTACTGTATCTGCGGAGAACCGACCGGGCTGCGGCTGCAGCCGGGCAACACCGGCTACATCTTCTGCAAGATCTCGACCTTCGGCAAAGCCCAACACACCTGGTCGAAGCAGAACGGGGTGGATGCGATCGAGAAGATGATGAAGGTCATCGAATTACTGAGAAAATGGGAGTGGGAGTTTGAAGAGAGCCACCCCCATCCCTTCATGAAGACCCGAATCGGTATCTCGGCGATCCAGGGCGGCTATCCCTACAAGCCGTCGATCTGTCCATCCCCCTATTGCTACCTCTACATAGATATCAGAACCCTCCCGAATCAGAGCATCAGGAGCGTTCAGGATGAATTGGACGGGGTTCTGGATCGGCTCCGGGAAAAAGACCCGGATCTAGAGGTGCGGAGCGATTTCTATCTGGTGAGAAACGGGTATGAGCTGCCGATGGATCATGAGCTTGTCGAGTTGCTGGGACAGAGGCACAGAGAGGTGGTGGGAAAGGACGTCGTCTTCCCGGAGCCCTATCGCTACGCTGTTTCCGCCGACACCTCGATTTTTTACGAGTTTGGTATTCCCGGCGTCACCTATGGAGCAGGGGGTATCACCAAGGACGGGCGATACAGTATGTACGATGAGAACGGTGAATGTCTGGGTATCGATAACCTGATCACGGCCACAAAAGTGTATGCCTTGTGCGCTTTGGACATCTGTGGCACCGCGGAGTAGAAAACGTTGTGACGGGACAAAATACGCGCTTTTTCTCGGAGCAGCGATAGAAAAACTTGGAAAAAACCAATAAACGAAGGGAGAGTATCATGACATTTGATCTTGTCATCAAGAACGGCACGGTTTGTAGGCCATCGGGGCAAACCCGAGAAGATATCGGGATCACCGATGGGAAAATCGTCGCTCTGGCCGGTCCGGGTAAACTATCAGGCCAGAAAGAGCTGGATATAAAGGGCAAAATATTACTGCCCGGACCGATCCATACGCATGTCCACATGCGCGAACCGGGGCTCACCTACAAGGAAGATTACGAGAGCGGGACCAAGGCTGCGGCAGCGGGTGGAATTACCATGACCATCGATATGCCCAATGTCCAGCCGCCGACGACAACGGTGGAAAGGTACCTCGAGAAAAAGGAAATCGCCAACAAGAAGGCCTACGTCGATTTCCAGCATTGGCCCGGCCCGACCGATCCAAAGGTGATCCCGGAGTTCGGCAAGCTGCCCGGTGTGCCGGGAATCAAGGAGTTCATGGTTCGTGATCCGAAAGCGAAGTACCCGCATATGCCTGAGCTGGCGATACCGGACCACGGGGTGCTGTTCAAATTGATGAAGGCAACCGCGGAAGTCGGGCTTCCCATGTTGATTCATGGCGAAAATCCCGAGCTCATGGCCGCAATCGCCGAGCCTTTCATGGGCACCAACACCAAAGAAGCGCGCTTCAATGCCTACAACTACGGGAATTGGTGGTTTCAAACCCGAGACGTGGGCACGATGATCGCCATCATGATCGCCCGTCTGGCCGGGGTTAAGCTGCACGTGTTGCACATGGGTCAGGGACGGTATATGCATCGCTATGTGAAGCAGGCCAAGGAAGAAGGACAAGCCATTACCGGCGAGCTGGAGAGCACCTGGCTGGTCGAAAAACAGACCGATCCCACGCGGCGACAATGGCTGGAGCTGGGCAATTACCGGCCTGAGTGTGACTATGCCGATGAGTTGTGGGATGCCGTAAACGACGGGACTGTGGACTGTATGCTTCTGGAGCACGCTCCCCACCACAGAAAAGAGGTGCTGGCCGCTGCGAAAGATGTTTGGAGCGCTCCCGGCGGGCTGGCCTCCATTCAGGACATGGTGCCGCTGCTGCTCACCCAGGTGAACAAGGGAAAAACGACCCTCGAACGGTTTACCCTCCTCACCGCGGAAAATCCGGCGCGCCTGGCAGGTGTGTACCCCAGGAAAGGTTCGATTACCCCGGGCTCGGATGCCGATTTCATCGTCGTGGATATGAAGGCGAAAAAAACGATCACCGAAAAGGAAGTGATCTCCAAAGTGGAATTCACTCCATGGGACGGCTATACCTGCAAGGGGATTCCCATTCACACGATCGTGCGTGGGAAGATGGTCATGGAGAACGGAAAAATCGTCGGTGATATGGGCTGGGGTGAATATATTCCCTCGAGCAACGGCAGCTGATACGGCAAACGAACACGAGCCATGGGGAGTGTTGCGATATACGCCCCATGGCTATTCTTATATTCAATGGTAAGCTGAACGGTACAGCGTGTCCTTCGGTCCGAAAAGCAGATGAAGCGAGAAATCCCGCTAAGGAGAAATGGAGTGCTGATTTGAGTACGAAAAAAATCGATATCAAAACGCTGGTGCTCCGCCGCCGAACTGTCATCTCGGTGATTGCAATCGCGATGGCCGTCTTTCACCTCTACACAGGTGTTTTCGGCAGTCTGGAGGCTCTACGCCAGGTGAGCGTACACCTGATGTTCGCCCTGGTGCTTGTGTTCCTGATCTATCCCTTGAAGAAGGGTGAACAGAAGAGCGGAACACTTCCCTGGTACGATTGGATCTTTCTCCTTGGCTCCATAGCCTGCCTCGGATATATTCTGGCCCGCTTTGATTGGGTCGCTTTCGACAGATTTCGCTTCGTTACCCCGGTGCGAACGATCGAGGTAATTTTCGGGATCATGCTCATTCTTCTGCTTCTGGAAGCGGCCAGGCGGACGATCGGCCTTTTTCTTACAATCGTGGCTGGCGTGTTTATCCTCTACACTTTCAGCGGACCGTATCTGCCGGGATTCTTCAGTCACCCCGGAGTTTCCCTCAATGATTTTTTGGATCTGCAGTATCTGACCGACGGTGGTATTTTCGGCACCCCTACGATAATCTCAGCAACCTACATAGTGCTGTTCATCATTTTCGGCGCCTTCATGCTTGAAACCGGATTTGGCGAGTTTGTCACGGATGTGGCCATCGGGCTAACCGGCAGGACCCGGGGCGGTCCGGCCAAGGTGGCGGTTATCAGCAGTGCTGGTTTCGGCACGATCAGCGGCGCGGGCAGCGCCAACGTCGCGGTGACCGGGACCTTTACCATACCGCTGATGAAAAAAGTTGGTTTCAAACCGGAGTTCGCCGGCGGAGTGGAGGCGGTTGCCTCCACCGGAGGGGAGCTCATGCCCCCCATTATGGGTGCCGCCGCCTTTCTCATGGCCAAGTATACGGGAATTCCCTACATCCAGATCATCAAGCACGCCGCGATACCGGCCATTCTCTACTTCGCCGCCGTGTATTTTCAGGTGGACCTGGAGGCGGCGAAGATGGGGATCCGGGGGCTGAAGGCGGAAGAGATGACTCCATGGAAACGGAGGGCTCTATCCTACGCCCATCTCATAGCGCCCATCGTTCTTCTCTTGGTGCTGATGGTCACCGGCCGAACCGCCTTTTACTCCGTAACGGTGAGCATTCTCGGCATTGTCGTCCTGAGTTACATTCGCAAGAATACGCGGCTGGGAATAAAGAAACTGCTTACGGCTCTGGAAAACGGAGCGAAAGGAGCTCTGGTCGTTGCCGTTGCCTGTGCACTATCGGGAATGGTGGTCGGTTGTATCTACCAGAGCGGTGTCGGAGTACAGTTCACTTCCCTGGTCGTCACCCTGAGCAGGGGCAGTGTTTTTGTGGCCCTTACCGCCGCGGCCATAGCCGCGATCATCCTGGGTATGGGAATGCCCGTATCCCCCGCCTACATTTTGATGGTGGCTCTGATCATCCCCGGCATCGTGAAACTGGGTGTGGCGCCGCTTGCGGCCCACCTCTTCGCGATCTATTTCTGCCGGGCATCGTTGGTGACGCCGCCGGTGGCGATATCCGCATACGTGGCTGCGGGAATCGCCAAGGCGCCCATGGCCAAGACGGGATGGATCGCCTTTCGACTGGGTCTTGCCTCCTTCATCGTGCCCTATGCGTTCGTGTATTCCCAAAGCCTTCTCCTGATCGGAACGCCGTTCAGAATCGTCATCGCCATAGCTTCCGCACTGGTCGGCGTATATGCCCTGGCCGTGGCCTCGGAGGGTTACTGGAGCAGGCCGCTGAACCTCATCCAACGGGGAATCGCATTGACGGCTGCAGTACTCATGATCGTTCCGCATTGGCAGACCGATATCATAGGAGTTGCGGCTCTGGCCTTCGTGTTCGTATGGCAGAAGTTCCTGCAGAAGAAAGTACTCCCCGAACCTGTGGCTGGTATAGAAACAAAAGATAAATCGGAGTAGATTGACCCCATGAGCAAAACAATGGCGATCGTTATAGATGTAGAACAGTGCGGAGCCTGCCATCTCTGCGAAACGGTCTGCTCCCTGGGCCGGGAAGGGGAGTGCAATCCGGTTCTTTCCAGGATCCGAGTCCGGCGCGGCGAGATGATGGAGTCGGTCCTGGTGTGTCAGCAATGTGAGGTGCTTTTTTGCGGCAGCGTCTGCCCGAACCAGGCGATTCGCAGGGACGAGGAAACAGGCGCGATACTGATAGATGAAAGCCTCTGCAACGGCTGCAAAGCCTGTATCAAGGCTTGTCCATATCAAGTTGTCGGCTTCCATCCGGAGCGAAAAAAAGCGCTTATCTGTGACCAGTGCGGCGGGAAGCCGTTGTGCGTGGACTGGTGTCCCCGGCAGGCACTCCAATACCTGGAGCTCACTCCAGCTGCCATGAAGAAGAAAATAGCGGGTGCGGAGAAAGCGTTCGCAAGCTTTCAGAAAATCGGTTCGTAGTACAGGAGTAAATGCGTATGTACGGCTGGCAAGGACAACTCCTTCGAGTGGACCTCTCTACCGGAAAGATCGAAACGGTTCCGCTATCCGAGCGTTTACGCCTCGATTTCATTGGCGGACGAGGAATCAACGCCAAGATTCTCTTTGATGAACGCCCGCCGGGTACGGATGCTTTTGATCCGGCCAACTGCCTGTTGTTCGGAAGCGGTCCCCTGACCGGAACTCTTGCTCCGGGAGCGGGACGATTCAACGTCACCTCCAAGTCACCCCTTGGCTTCCTGGGAGACTCCAACTCCGGAGGACACTGGGCCCCCGCCCTGAAATTTTCCGGATACGACCATATCGCAATCACGGGCAAGGCGGAAAAACCGGTTTTTCTATTCATCGACAACGGCAAAGCGAGTCTGCTTGATGCCCAGGATCTATGGGGGTTGGACACCTGGGAAACCCAAAGAAGGATAAAAAAGTCATTCAAGGACCCGCGGATAGAAACAGTCTGTATCGGGCCGGCTGGAGAGAACCTGGTGCGTTTCGCCGGCGTGCGCACATCCCTGAAGCGCTCGGCGGCCAGGACTGGAATGGGAGCCGTGATGGGCTCCAAGAATCTGAAAGCCATCGCTGTCAGAGGCAATAAAGGAATAAAAATCGCCGATCCGTCCGGATTCATGAAAGCAGTGCGGAACTGCAACGACATCTTCGAAGCGATTGCGATTCAACGCGGATTCAAGGCGGGGAATTTCGCTGGTACCTACGGTTTTCTTTGGTACCTTCACCAGAAAAACAGCAAGCTCGGAACGAAACATCACCAGGCGGCCAACTGGGAAGATGCGGACAAACTCGATCCCGCATTCTTTCATCAGAACTACCGCACCAAGATGCTGGGATGCTATTCGTGCCCGGTGCAGTGTATGCCCCGCTTTCGGGTGGATAAGGGCCCGGCTAAAGGTCTGTACGGTGAGGGGCCTGAGTTCGAGACGATCGCCTCCTTCGGCTCGATCTGCCTCAACACCGACCTGAATTCGATCCTGAAAGCCGCGGAGCTTACCAACAAATTGGGACTGGACTGCGATTCCACCGGACGGGTCATCGGATTTGCCATGGAGCTGTACGAAAACAAGATCATCGATGATGATGATGTTGGTTTTCCATTGAATTGGGGAGATTCCCAGGCCATCCTGCGATTGGTTGAGCTGATCGCTGCCAGAAAAGACTTCGGCAAGATCCTGGCCGAGGGGGAGCTGCGAGCCGCCCAAATCATTGGCGGCGGTGCGGACAAGTATGCCCTGACCATCAAAGGGCTGGAGTTCCATGAGTCCTTCAGAGGAAGCGGAGCCGGACACGCTCTGGCTCATTCTACCTCGACCAGGGGTTCGGATCACCTGAGGAGCAGCCATCACGCCGAGCATGCCCTTAGCCCCGAAATCGCCCGGGATTTCTATGGATACGCGGAGGCCGCCGACAGAACGGTTTACGATCATAAGGAACTACAGGTTGTCTACAACGAGTACAACTCGGCACTGGCTGACATGCTGGAGGTCTGCAAGTTCTTCAGCCACTGGTCATCCCCTGTCTGTGTGGGAGCGGATCTGTTCGCCGAAATGTTCTCCGCCGCAACGGGGGTGCAGATGAACGGCAAGGAGATGTTGAAGGCTGCCGAGAGGGCCTACAACGTAGAGAGAGCCTTCCTGGTCAGGGAGGGAGTGAGACGGGAGCACGATTATCCACCTGAACGGGAGTTCACCGACCCCCTTCCTCCCGGGCCTTGGCCTCGGATGCCGGGCTCGGTAATCGACAGACAGGCATACGAGAAGCTCCTAACTGCCTATTATAGAGAGCACGGCTGGGATGAGAGAGACGGCATACCCAAACGTCGGACACTCGAATCTTTGAACCTTGCAGATGTGGCGGATTCACTGGATAGGTTGGAGCAGGTCGATTAACGGATTAACCCAAGAATCACCACAGGGAGAGCAGTGATGAGCAAGAATGATGTCGAGAGGTACCAGGCGGATGTTGTGATCATCGGCAGCGAAGGCGCCGGGGCCACGGCTGCAGTGGAGATCGCCCGCCGGGGTTTGTCCGCCCTGGTTGTCACGAAAGGGAACGGCGTGGGCAGGAGCGGCGCGACGATTACAGGTGAGGCGGATCTGGCTGTCGACAGCAAGACCCTGCATGAGCGTTTCAAAATGGAGGCCTGCGATCCGGCGGACAGCAAGGAAACCTTCTTCCAAGACATCGTCAAGGGGGGGAAATATATCAACCAGCAGGATATCGTGGAGGCTCACGTAGAAGACGGCCCCGAACGCCTGCAGGATCTGCTGAACTGGGGACTCAAACCGCTTTTCGTGGCCAAGATGTCGGGGCACAGCTATCCCCGCGGGGTCATCGTTTCCGCACCGGAAATGATACGAATCTACCGTCAGAAGCTGCAGGATTCGGGAAGCAAAGTGCTGACCAACATCATGGTTCAGGAGATCCTCCACGGCAACGGTCAGTGCAGCGGTGTCTTCGGTGTGAACATGAAAACGGGGAAAAGCGTGGTGGTGCAGGGAAAAGCGACGCTCCTCGCTACCGGAGGCGGAATGAGGATATATCCGATTACCACCGGTCCCGAAGAGCTGACCGGTGACGGTACCGCCATGGCTCTGCGGGCCGGCGTGGAGCTCATGGATATGGAGTTTCCCATGTTCCTGCCCGGTTGTTTTCCCTGGCCAAAGGCGGTGATAGGCGTGAACACGCCCTTTAAGCTCTCTGCGGCGGGGATGGTGCACGGACACCTGCTGAACAAACACGGGGAACGGTTCATGGCCAAATGGGACCCGGTAAAAATGGAGAGGAGCACCCGGGACATACTTGCCGTAGGAATCTGGACGGAGATCATGGAAAACCGGGGAAGCCCGCACGGGGGAGTTTTCGTGTCCCTGAAACATCTTCCGGACAACCTGATAGAATACATCATGGAGTGGTTGCCTCCGAAGTATCTCAAGCGCTACGGCGGTTTTGACATGAAGAAGTTCATTCCCGACCTCTCCCGCCAGGCCGTGGAATCGGTGCCGGCCTGCCATTTCTTCAACGGCGGAATCAAGATCGACGTCGACTGTCATACGAACCTGCCGGGACTGTACGCTGCCGGTGAGGTAGCCGCCGGTATTCATGGAAGCAACCGTCTGTCGGGAAACGCCTTCACGGACATGATCGTGTGGGGGCACAGGGCGGCTGTCAGCATGGCGGCTGATATCGAAAAGGGATTGTCCGAGAATCCGGTGGACGGCGATCAGATTGAGGCATACGGCAGAGAAGTCTCGGAGGCTTTGGAGAGGAAGAGCGGGGAGAGCTCCCAGGCATTGCGGGATCGGCTGATGCAGACCGCTTGGAACAATGTTGGCATCGTACGCACCCAAGGGCTTCTCGAACAGGCCAGAGACACGCTCCAGGAACTGAGGAGCGCATACGGCAACGTCGCTTTAGCCTTCAAAGAGCGGATCTACAACCGGGAATGGCTGCGTTATCTGGAGCTGCGAAACATGATCGACAATCTGGAATGTATTGCGCGGGCCGGTCTGTCTAGGCAAGAGTCACGGGGCGCTCATTACCGAAAAGACTTTGCCAAGACCGACCACAAAAACTGGGTAGCCAACCAGGTAATCAAAAGAGGCAAGGATGGGCTGCAGATCACGAAGATCAAGACCAAAATTACCCGGATGGATCCACCGACGACCATAGAAAACTACGGAACCTAGCGGGGGCGAAGAGGGAACATGGATCAAGACAATAACACGATAAACGT
>Ga0307442_1000025_pt1 | contig 48424 bp, 51 predicted proteins | sample SalMarWE160430MG_FD_202143 | JGI IMG/M metagenome (GOLD analysis project Ga0307442, IMG submission 202143) | Salt marsh sediment microbial communities from the Plum Island Ecosystem LTER, Massachusetts, United States - WE1604-30 | ecosystem: Environmental > Aquatic > Marine > Intertidal zone >...
TGATGTTCCATAAACTATACTAAAATTATAAGTAAATTGAGCTTGAAGCCATACATCTTGACCACTTTCATCATTAAATTCAATTGGGGTTCCAAATTCATATGTAATTTTATTACCATCTAATTTTGCTGCTCCTTCTCCATTAGAAACATCATCCAAAGTAAACACTGAATTATTGATGTAACAATCTAAATACTGGAAGTTATCTGCGCTTATATTTGAAAATTGAATAAATCTTGCATCACTATAATCACCTAACTCATCTTCAGAAATTAGAATCCCTACAAATTCCTTATTATAATCACTCGACCCATGATGGTCAAATTCAAACTGAATTGAAATGAAAAGTGATGTCTGATCTTGCATTACCCATAAATCAATGGGTAGGGGGTTTTCAAATGATGAGAGATTTTGATATAAATAGAGCGTACTTTTGTTAGCACTCCCCCACTCATTATTTTGCTGATCAATAACTCCATCAATTGTAGGTGTGCTTCCAATGGGTGGGATTATCGTAGTTGAACAGCTAACATTTTGAATTAATGTGATTGAACTGAAAGAAATAAGGAAAATTATCATAAATATGAAGATTTTATTGATTGGACGTTTCACGTTTTTAAAGCCACTTTTATAAATATTATACTATTAAGCAATGATAAATAAAATAAAAAATAGTTCAATTTTAAATTTTTGAATATTATTCTTATCTTTCTTAATTTTAAAAAATATGATCAGCGTATCGGTATTGAATTTTTATTCATATCATCCCAATTAATATAGACACTTTGACGTTGTATTGGTTAAATATTATGAAATTAATTTAGAGAGTTATTTGTTTTTTTATTGAGATACGAATTTTGGTATGAATACCACACAATTAAACATGTTTAGGTACGACACGATAAAATTAATAATTCTTTTTATATCTCGCTTTGCATCACTAATATTTTGGCTATTAAATTCAGCAAATGATTTCGGTCCAATAGCTACTAATAATCCTGACAGGTCTAATTCTCTTTTAATAAGGAACCAAAAAGGCATCTCTTTTTCAATATCTTTTATAATCAACAATAACCAGGGATTTAATACCCAATCTTCCTTGTCAGGACTTATCACTTCTTCTATTGCATGTTTCATCACATAATTTTTCGCGATTTTAATTGCTTTAATTAAGCGATTAAAATAATTCCTTTTAATTTTTAGATATCCTTCAAAGTATACTTTTGCGTCAAACAGTTCAAGCTCTTCATATTTTCCATTTTCTAATTCTAATTTAATTTTCCAAGTATTCATTTCTATCACTTAAATTCAAATGTTCAAGCTGATCTCTTCAATATCTATATCTATATACTTATTTTTAATCTTATCTAAAGAAATTTTTAAATCGTTATATCTTGAATCTGAGAATCTTAGTTTGAGATAAATTTCAATAATAAAAAGATTATTTCTTACTGTTAGACCAGAATTATGAATAATTTTAACATTTTTTAGTATGGATGAAATTAAATTAAGTTCTTCCACATTTTCTTTTAAGCTGGATACAGTAATTTTTAATATCTTATCAACATTTATCGGATAAATCATAAATCTACTAAATTCTCTCGTGTTTGCCTGAATTATAAGTATGAATTGGTGTTTTTTAAAAATGTTATTATTTAAAAGATCTAATCTTAACAATTCATCATATTTCCTAATATATCCATTTGTTAATTTTTTTTCTATCATTTTTACTTGCTTGGGTTAACACCGTTTAATTTCAAGTTTTCTTAGAAATTATATAATTTTTTATTGATTTTATCGTTCCCGAAGTCTTAACAGGAGATAATATTATTTTGTTCCCGTTTATCTCAGTGATGAGAGATAAAGCTGTGATAATAATTTCTTTTGTCTGGTGAGCACATCTAATTAAACCAAATTCGTTTTCTAAATCAATTTCAATAACCCATAATCCAATTTTATTCGCCTCTTTCATTCCAAAAAAGCGCCAAATAGATTTCCAAATTGATTTTAATATATCTGAATGTTCTAATGAAAGATATCCTTCATGAATTATCTTAAAAAGAATATATCTATTACGTTCGTTTCTAATGATATTCACTCACCTCCTTTAATGAATTTAATTCCATATTCTATAAAATTTCTATCATATCGATCTAATGTTCTCTCTATCAATTTTTTAACATTTTCATTAAATGACTGTTTTGCTTCAATGATTGAAAGCCCTAACAAGGTATGACAAATACTAATTAGAGTTCTTGGATGTCTTAAATGATATGAATCTTCAAAGTTTCCACAAATTAAGAGATTTCCCTTTAGATTTTTTACCAAATGAATTATGCGGTATAATTCTCGAAAATTTTTTGATTGTTGAACTTTATTTACTACCATCATTGATGCTAGTGAAATTTCAATATATGAGTTATTTTGTTTTGACAAGGATATTACTCCATTAGTTAATGTTTTCATGGTTTTAGGATCCGTAAATGATATTACATCAACTCTGGAGTCTTTAGCAGCTTGAATTTGAATTTCTTTAATTGGAGTCTCAATCGAAAGTATGGTCGGTAATTCATTATTTAAATTTAACTTACTTTTTAAATCATCAACATTTCTAGGTCGTAAAGACATCCGATAATAGAGATGCATCTTTGTCAAAGATTCTATTTTTTCTCTCAACTCAACCCCGAGGTTTTTTAAATTTCCAACAGGTTCTACAATTACATTTTTTATTCCTAATTTTTCACAAATTGCAAATTTATTTTCAATTTCTTCAAAATTTTCCAAATTTAATCTTAATCTTGATTCAAAGTAAGGCAATCGTGAAGAACCTCTTAAAATTCAATAAATACTTATTAATTCTATAAGATTTGTAAGTGATGTTTTAATAAAAAAATTTTATTATAACTTAATATTTTAAAATGTATAGACTTTAAAGAAAGTAGTGGTCAAAGGAGTGAAAAAAAGAACTTTATCAGAAATTATAAAGAAAATTGAGCATGGCACGAGCAACATAATAACAGTTCAAGATTTTATTGAACGCATAGATGATGGAGAAGAAATAAAGTTTGAAGATGTTGATGTAATAACAACTGCCACGAAAGGTTTAATGAGTGGAATAATGGGTGTTTTATCTTTTCGGATTACACCTCCTAAAGCATTAAGAAAGTTTACTGAAATTTCCATTAATGGGATTCCTGCATTTCCAGGACCTTGCCCAAATGAGTATTTAGGGATAGTAGATCTGATAATTTATGGAACTGCTCAAAGCCAGACTAAAAAAAATTATTGTGGAGGATCTCTTTTTAGGGATTTAGTAGAAGGGAAAGAAGTCGCAATAGTCGCAAAAAGTAGTGAAGGTCAAATAATAGAAAAAGAGATGCGACTAGAAGATATGCAGTTCGCTAAATTAATGGGTACAAGACAATCTATTAAAAATTATAATGCCATGATAAATTGTGAATCATATGAAGTTAATACTATTTTTTCTAGCCAACCTTTTAAACCAAACAAATCAGAAATCACTTTTTCTGGATGTGGAGCACTAAATCCATTTCAAAATGATCCAGAATTTGAGTCACTTGGGGTAGGGTCCCCTTTATTGGTAAATGGGAGCAGAGGATACCTTATAGGTCCGGGAACGCGTAATTATATAGAAAAACCAAATATGATGACAATTGCTCCATTTTCAAATATGAAACCAGAATACATGGGTGCTTTCAAGACATCGTATGGGCTAGAACCAATATGTAGTATTGCGGTTCCAATTCCCATTCTTAATGAGAGGATTTTGGGAAATATTGTTAGATCTGATAAAGATGTAAAATTGAATATCTTGAGTTTAGTCGGTAGAGAGAAGGTAGCTCAAATTACTTATGGTGACGTATGGGAAAAAAATTATTTGATGATTTTTGATTCGTCAGCCTGTAAGAGCTGCAAGGAATGCACTGTAGCAGAAACTTGTCCAACTAATGCATTCATAATGAAGAATGAAATAGTTACAGGAATTGATAGATCTAGATGTTTCAATTGTGGAACTTGTTCATTATTATGCCCTGATGCCTTTAAGTTAAACCTCAAAACAATAAAATTTGAGAGAAAAGAGATACCTATAGTCCTTAGACAATCTGACAGAAATGGAGCAATATTATTGGCAAAAGACTTAAAGAGAATGATTTTAAATGAGGAATTTCCTTTAAGAAGTCCTACAGGTTCTTTAGATTTCGCAGATAGTGTAAAATAGAAAAGGTGTCCAGAAATTGAATGAAATAAAATTAGATAAATTCGATCAGATCGGGATTGTTGTAAAAGATATTGAAAAAGCGAAGTCATACTTTGGGGATCTCTTAAATTTTCAGTCAGAATTAAAAATTGTTGAACAAAATTCAACAGTATTTTATAAGGGAAAAGAAATCGTATTTAAAATGAAAAAAATAATGCAAAATTTCGGGGGAAAGCAATTGGAAATAGTAGAGGTAGTAGAATCTAATGGGGATCATTTATATTTAGATTATATTAAAGAAGGTAATGAAGGTTTGCATCATTTGGGAGTATATACTAAAAATGCTGAAGATCTCATATCAGAATTTAAAATTAAGTATAATATAGAAGTTGTTCAAACGGGAAAAGCTGGAAAAGTTAATTTCTATTATTTAGATACCAGAAAACTAATTGGATTTTACCTAGAATTGATTTCTTTTTAAAATTTACTCTTTTCATTCTATATCTGATTTTAAGAAACTTTAATTTTTAATTTTAATAAGATGCATATATGTCTAAACAAGTATCGAATGGTGGAGATTTATTGGTTAAATGTCTCCTAAATGAAGGAATTACCAAGATGTTTGGAATAATTGGTGGAGAACTAACTAGAATTTATGATGCCGTTGAAAGGTTTGGTCGTGAAGAGGGTATCGATACTGTAATGGTACGCCATGAGCAAGCAGGAGGTCACATGGCGGATGCGTGGGCACGAGCCACGGGAGAGCTAGGAGTTTGTCTCGGTACAGCTGGGCCTGGTGTAACTCATCTTGTTCCTGCTGTCGCTGTAGCTCAAGCAGATTCCATCCCATTGTTAGTAATTGGAGCTCAAATCGCAAGAATGTTTGATAATACTGGAATTTTACAGGGTGGTTTAAATCAAATGGAAATAATGAAACCAATCACCAAACTAGCCATCTCAGTAGAAGAACCATACGAGATTCCTTTTGCTGTACAGAGATGCATTAAAGCTGCTTTATCCGGGAGAAGGGGTCCTGTCTTTCTTGAATTAAGAGAAACAGCATTAGTGAGGGAAGCTTCTGAGAAAGATTTTAAAAAAATCATTCCTCCTGAAAAATATCGCCCTTTTTATCGACCAAGTGGAAATAAGGAAGTGATAAAAGAAGCTGTTGAGCTCTTAAAAACAGCCGAAAAACCCATCATTATTTCAGGAGGAGGGACGATTGCTTCCGAAGCATCAAATGAATTAAAAAAATTATCAAGAACATACAAAATCCCTGCATTAACAACCGTTAATGGATTAGGAGCAATTTCTATTGATGAGAAGACCTATGCAGGTTCATATCCCTTATCAAGCACATTTCGAAGAGCTGCATCTGAAGCAGATGTGGTTCTCTCGCTAGGTTGTCGCTGGGATTATACAACATTATATGGTATGGGTCCTTTATGGAATCAAGACCAAAAAATCATTCAAGTAGATATCGATCCTAATGAAATTGGGAAAAATCGACCGTCAGAAATCGCTATCATAGGGGATATAAAAGCTGTAATAAATCAGTTGCTGAATGATATGGAAAAAATTCTACCGAAAGATATGATCGCTAAATGGTCTCAATGGAACGATTATCTTCAAGAAGCTCGTGAAATTGATAAAGCTATAATTGATAAAATCTTGGATTCTGATAAAATACCAATGAAACCAGAACGAATGCTTATTGAAATATTAGATTTTGTTCCTCCTGATACCCTTATATCTGTAGATGGAGGAGATATAGCGATATTTACATTTGGATTAATATCTAATTTTCATAGAAATCCAAGGAGTACGTATTGCTCAATAGGAATGGGGCATCTAGGCGTCGGTTCTAGTTTTGCTATCGCTGCGAAGCTTGCAAAAAAAGATAAACCCGTAGTATGCATTAACGGGGATGGTTCATTCATGTTTAATGTCCAAGAACTTGAAACAGCAGTCAGATTAAACTTGCCAATCATTATCTGCATAGCAAATAACTGTGCTTGGGGAATGTTAAAAACTTATCAAAAAAATAGCATGAAACGAAGATATTGTGACGTTGATCTTCCACCGATCGACTACTCACAGATTGCTAAGGCATTTGGATGTTATGGAGAAAAAATAGAGAGCCCTGAAGAAATAAAGCCAGCATTAAAGCGAGCATTTGACTCAGGAAAGCCAAGCGTTCTTGATATTTCAATTGCTTTTGAATCACCACCTGCAGGAAAGTTTTTAGGGACTTATAAACAAAGCAAGGGTCTCTTTGGAGCGGGATATTAACTTTAAAAATATTTAAAACATTTATAATTAGATGTGAAAATAGAATGGAAAATAAAAGATTTTTAGAAGGAAAAGTTGCACTTATAACTGGTGCGGGTAGTGGATTTGGGCAAAAAATGGCGATCACTTTCGCATCTAAAGGGGCGGATTTGGTTTTAAACGATATAAATTTGGATGGACTTAAAGAAACAAGAGATTTAGTTTTAAAATCTAATAAGTCTAAAGTTCTTCTAATTAAAGCAGATGTTTCAGATTCAAAGCAAGTTAATGATATGGCTAAGGAAACGTTCGAAACTTTTGACAACGTGTATTTATTGATTAATAATGCCGGGATTGACGGAGGACTTTATACAGCATTAAAAGCTAAAGAAGATGTCTACGATAAGGTTTTTGGTGTTAATGTTAAAGGGCCTTTAAATGTAACTAGAGCTTTTTTTAGGAGGATGAAACGCCAGAAGCAATTCGAACCTGTTCGAGGGAAAATCATAAACATCGCATCAACAGCAGGTACGCAGAATGGTCACAATCCTATGCTCGGAATTTATAGTGCTAGCAAAGCAGCTCTTATTGCATTCACGAGGATCTGGGCTCTTGAGCTTGGTTCGAGCAATATCACAGTAAATTCAATATCACCAGGAGTCTTTTTGACACCGATCTATAACAATGATCCAAAACTTATTCGCCAATTTCTTGAATCTCGCAGTGTAAAGCTTCCATTAGATAAAATTGGTGAATCTCAATGGGTTGCTGATTTAGCACTATTCTTAGCATCATCTACAGCGGATTATATTACTGGTCAGAATCTAATTATCGATGGTGGACTTACTTTAAGCGTTAACAAACTATAAGCATAGGTCAAATAATTTATAAAAAGTTTTTAAAAATTAGGAAGTTATGATATTTTATTTCCCACGACCTTGATTTGCTCCTATGCTAGGTCGTGTTTTTTCAGAGCCCCATCCTTTTTTATTCAAACCACGAGCTCTTTTTCCAGCTGAAGTTAAACCCCTAGTGACCCTCTTATGATGTGGTGCTTCACAGATCCAATTAATTTTTGGATCAGATTTTATTACTGGATGATTGGGGTCTACGAGGATTACTTCATAATACCAATTCCTACCATCAGCATAAATTTTATAACTATTTAGCACTTCCATATTAGGATATTTTCTTTGAACTCGTTCTTCAGCAACCCACTGTAAGTTCTTTCCAGGTGTGTATTTGGAAACACCCATAGCTCTAGGTTTTCTTCCACGCTTTGGGCGTATTTTATGAGCACCACCTTTTCTGATGCGTGATCTTACTATAACATAACCTTGTTTAGCTTTGTATCCTAATGTTCGGGCTCGATATAGCTTTGTAGGTCTATCGACGCGTTGTATTGATTTACCTTTTCTATATTCGATTCCTCTTTCCCAATGAGGGGTTTGATATCCTGTTTCATGAGTCTCAAAAGTTTCTTTTACATAACTATATCCAGACTTCATTTTATTGCTACTTCCATAATATAATAAATGTTGAAGTCGTCTAAAATTAATTAATTTTTTCATTTTAGAATTATTTTTTTTACTTTATAATACATCATTTTAATTCTTCAAGATTTAATTTATATATAAACCAAAATTAATTTAATCAAGAATAAAATTTGCCAATGTTTAACTAATGGAAGATAAAGAAACCAAAGAAAAAGAAAAATTCATAGAACTACAAGTTACTGAAAACGATAAAGTAAATTTATTGTATGATAAGACTGAATTGAAAGAATTTTTTCCTAATTTAACTTCTGAAATAAATCAAGGAAAGAAATCTTTGAAGATCTCATCAATTGAAGAAGATATAGATGAATCGGAGAATATTGAAATAAAATATGAAGAAAGTCTCTCAAATCCCGGAGTTATAGATTTTCTACGAAGATGTTCAACTTCTGAAGAAGCCATGGAAATTTTAGAATATTTGAATGCAAGAAAAGAACTAACTGAAGATTTATTCATTCTATTAAAAGAAAGAGTTTCTGAAGATGAGGGTTTGAAAAAATTGATTGATGAATGTGGTGGTCCAAAAAAGAAAGGGTATTATATTGACAAATTTTATAATAGGAGTGATACAATTTAGACTTAAATTTAAATTAATGATGATCTTATGACAATTAGAGCTATTGCTCATAGCGATGATTCTGTCGCCCCAATCTGAAATTTAAATTAAGTTTATGTCTTTTTTTCTAAACTTTTAATGAAATTAGCACCATGTTGAGTTATCACATAGCCAGAAGAATCCTTTTTTACAAGATTAAAATCAATTAGCACGGGAAGTCTCCCTTTTATGCATTCAATAGGAACACCAGAGATTATCTCGATTGTTTCAAAATTACTAGCTCCTTTTTCGACTGCAAGTAGAATATCTATACCCATATTTCCTAAAAGGTATTTTAAATGATCGAATGAATTCTTTTCATCAATAGTATTTACTTGTTTTGGTTCATACTTTTCTGCTACAACTGGTTTTGATTCCTTGGGTAAGAGTTTTCTTAAATATTCTGGAAACGCAGTTGTAATTTGTATATTTGTCTTTAATGCGGTATATCTTTCATTTTTATATTTTATTTCTTCTATAATGTCGTGCTTTTTTAAAAAATTCAAGGATGCGGTTAAATATTCTAAAGTCCGTTTTGATACTAATCGTGGTAATTTATCTTTAGGTATTAGCCCATTTCTTAACTCTGATAACACGTTGTATTTTTTCGAATCGGACACAATTTGAAATAAAATGAACGAATCCTCTTCCAATTCTTCTTTTGTCTTATTTTCATAATTGCTGAAATACTCTTGGACTTTAGGTAACAAAATATCAATAATATCGCTCTCTAGGTCTTCAGGAGATTCCTCTAAATATTCAATGACGCTGTCTGGAGGTATCCTTTCAGCATTTACTTCTTTTAATAAAAGAACATATTTTTCTACAAATCCAATTTGATTTATAAAGATTAATTGTCTATCTTTCAGAAGATCGATTACTTGGTCAAAATTTAACTTCGAAAACTGCCCGTTAAACCATTCATTCAATTCCTCAAGAGAAATAGGACCTTTTGATAATTTCTTTAGGATTAAGAAGATATGCTTTTTATTTAATAAAGTAGCAATCTTCTCTTCTTCACTTTTCTCTCTAGTATCTTCAATAGTTGCCCAATATAGTTCCTTTACCCATAATTTAACAAGAGAGTTATTTTTATATATTATCTCTCTTTCTTGTTCTTCCATGTTATTAATATCATTGATATAAAACGCGGTGTATATCTCTTCATTTGATTGGAGTTTTTCAGAGAATTCAGATAATAAATTTATTACGTTTTGTTCTATTTCAGGTGTTAATTGACGGTAAAAAATAGTCGAAACCATCAACATTTCTTTATTTCCCCTCGCCCAATCAGAATGGACTTCAAAGTAGTAATTCATAGAGTTCTTATTTTCAAATGAATGAGTAAAAAAGCCTTCACTAACCGTTTGATCCATTATATTTGCAATTCGAGTTGACAATTGTTCATCCAATTCATTTTCTGGATAAGAATAGAACACTAGCGGTCCTATTTTTCGATGAAAGTATGATAAAGCTACAATCGTCTTCAAAGATGATATCTCCAAGTAATATTCTAAATAAGGGAGTATGTGATTTTTTGAGGGTTACAATGTAAAATTACATTAAAAATTATATATAGTAAAAGATAAATAAATTTAACTTAACAAGTCTTCTATCTTGTGTAAAGGGTTAATTAAATTATTGAAAAAATTATGACTTCTATAAAATTAATTGGATTTGACCTTGATGATTGCCTTTTTGATTCAACAGGTTTATCAGAACGTGCTAGAATTATGGGAATAGATGCAATGATTGATTTGGGATTAGACATAGATAGGGATGTAGCTATTACCCTCATCCACGAAATTGTAAATGAATATGGCTCAAATTCATCACAACATTATAATTATTTTATTAGAAGGCTAAATGAGCTGGAAATTCTTTCAATATCATTAAATAAACAGTTTATGTACATCGCTGCGGCAGTTATGGCATATCACAAAGAAAAGATAGATTCAATTTCTCTTTATAATGATGTGGAACCATGTTTAAAAGAATTAAAAAAAAGAAGTATTAAATCTGTAATAATTAGTGATGGAATACCGATCAAACAATATGAAAAGATATTAAGATTAAAAATTGACAAACTTGTGGATTCAATTGTTATTTCAGATGAAATTGGAATAAGAAAACCAAACCCCAAACTTTTCTCGTATTATTTAAAAAAGTTTAATGTGAAGGGTGCTGAAACAATTTATGTTGGTGATAATATATATAAGGATATTGCTCCCGCAAAAGAAAATAATATCCATAGTATTTTCATTCATCGTGGGGGAAAGCATGATACTATTTTTACCGAACTCAAAACGACGGATTGTTTACAACCAGATTATGAAATTTATAACCTAAATGAAATTTTTCCCATAATAGAAGAAATCAATAAAGAATCATTCGAATGAAAAATGTTGAAAATTAGTTGTCTCCAACCTGAAATTATGCGAAATCGAACCGAGTGTTATAAAGAAACCGAAGATATATTGAAAGTTATAATGCAAAATCATAATGATTGTGATATAATCTGTTTACCCGAGAGATGGGTATCTTTTTCTAAAAATTTTTCGAAAGCTATACAAACAGAAAGGGGAGATGATTATCTTTTCATAAAAAATTTAGCTAAAGATTACAATGTAAATATAATTGCTGGAGCTATATGGGAAAAAAGGAAAAACTTACATAAACCTTTCATTACAAGTTATTATTTTAATAATCGAGGTGAAGAGATTGGAAGACAAGATAAAATTCACTTATATGCTTATGAGAGAGAAATGTTCGATTCTGGTAATGAATTAATAATTTTTCAAAAGAATAAATTTTCTTTTGCTATTTTGATTTGCTTTGATTTAGCATTTTTTGAAACTCCTCGATTAGCTGCTGAAAATGGAGCACAAATTCTTTTTTCTCCTACTCAAATCAGAGAAGAGGGAATGAATAATTGGGAGATATACTTAAAAGCTAGAGCTTTGGAAAATCGAATTCCTATTGTTGCGTGTAATACACTTGGGACATTGTTTAAGCGTAAGTTTATGGGTAAGAGTAAAATTATCTCTTTTAAGGAGGGTTTCATCAGTCCATCTCAGCTGAAAATTATCGAAGGACCAAATGGTTCTAGCGGGCACGCCTATGATGAATTAGATTTAAAATTTTCAAATAAACTTAGAAAATTAAGACTAAATGAAGTAATAAATAAGAATTTGATTAAAGTTAGTCTTTTATCTTACTAATTTTTTATATTTCATTTTTACTTCCAATGAACCCACTCTGTCTGCATGGGGGTTTAAATACCTTGATCAAAATTAAATATAAATTAAAAAAAATTAAGTAAAAATGATAGCTAAATCAAAATCTTATGGAAATTATATAGGACCAAGAGCAATCTTCGATCAAAACTTTATTCCTCCCAAAATTTTACACCGAAAACAAGAAGAGCATTCACTTTTTTCGGTAATGAATGATGCCATCACTGATGATTTTGGAATTAACATAATTTATCAAGGAATAGAGGGTATCGGAAAGAAAGTAATTATCAATAAAGTAATTAACGATTTATTAAATCAAGATAAAAATTTTTCATATATCTATAAAATTAAAGTTGATTGCAAAGAAAAAAAACTTGAAGAACTTATTATCTCACTGTTAAGTGAAATGAATAGAGTGTATAATTTTAATTTAGATTTTCAACAAATATTAAATTCAAATTTACCAAATTTGTGGAACCTCTTTAAACTTGCTACTCAAAAAGTCGACTATAATCTTCTCATTGCTTTCAATAATATTGAACATTTAAATCCTGAAATTTTTAAGAAATTTCTTCATTTTGGGAAGGAAAAAAATATGATTTTAATCTCTACTATTAATAAAGTTCTAAAACCTGCTGCTTATGACTTGCTCGGGTGTTTTGATTTGAAAATAAACTTGAATTATTTTTCTTATAATCAATTATGCGAAATTCTTCATCAACGGATAGCTTTAGCATATACAGTAAATTTAGAAACAGATTTAGTAGAATTTATCACCGATTTAATATTCGAACATTACGTACCCGTACCAGGAAAGGGAGTTGATATTTTAAGAGAATTATATCTCTTATTAAATTCAAAAAAGGATTATAAAGAATGCGGGGCATATGAAATAGTACAAAATCAATTTGATCCATTACAAATGTCTGATGAATATAGCCTACTCACATATATTTCTGAAGAAGACTTACTCACAATTATCTTTTTAGATAATTTATCAAATTTCTTTTTAAAAAATACGAGATATTATATAAGTTTTCAAGAATTAAAAGAATTATATCAAATATCTTGTGAATCCCTTGACTATAATATTTCCTTGGAAGAATTTGAAAGTGTAATAAATATGTATCAAAATATCGGAATTTTATCCCTTTCAAAGAAAAACTTATTCAATAACTCTCGTTACTTCTTAATCATTCCCCCAAAACATCTAAAAGCAATTGTGGATGCCTTATTTACACAATTTTAATTTTTTTTTTCATAATTTTAACAATTCTATAATACACAATTTTAATTTTTTAGTTGCCTTGGATATATATAGATGGAATTACTCATTATTTTAAGAAAGAGTTAATTTATGAGGAGATTTTTCTTTGACCTATATTAAAAAAATTTCAATGACAGGGTTTAAATCTTTTGGTGAAAGAACAGTAACCATTAGACTATCAAGCGGATTCACATGTATTGTTGGCCCAAATGGTGCGGGTAAATCTAATATAATTGATGCATTGTGTTTTGCTCTTGGACGTTTAAGTAAAAAAACATTAAGAGCGAAAAGTTTAGAAGATTTAATTTTTGCAGGGTCTAGGGGTAAAAATCCTTCTCAGAGGGCGTCTGTAACCTTATCTTTTGATAATTCCGAGAATATTTTTCCAGGAGGGACAGATACATTTGATATAACTCGAACTATTAAAAAGGGTGGCGGAGGAGGTTATAAAATGAATGAAAAAAAAACCACTCGTCAACAGATTCTTAATGCTCTCGCAGCAGCTAATATAGATCCAGATGGAAGTAATCAGTTTGTACTCCAAGGAAAGATTGTAGAATTAACTCATATGAATGCAGAAGATCGGCGGTTATTTATCGAAGAACTTATTGGACTGCAAAAATATGATGAGATGAAAGATTCTACAATGAAAGAATTAGAAAAAGCTGAGAGAGATCTAGGCCAATTTGAAGCTATTTTTAAAGAAGTCTCCGCACAACTGAAAAAAGTTGAAAAAGAAAAGAATGATGCTCTCACTTGGAAAGAATTTGATGAAAAAATCAAATTGTATAATGCTCAACTCATTGCGTTAAAAATATCAAAATTACGTGAAGAAGAAGCTCAATTAGAATTAAAAATTGAAGATACCAACAAAATTATTGAAGAGGTCAATGAAAAAATCATTGTACAAGAAGATGTTTTAAAACAGGAATCCCTTGTGATGGATAACATTCAGAAAACCATTGTTGAGAAAGAAAAAGAAAAGGAAACTATAAATGAAGCCATAACTCAATTAAAAACTAATTTATCTTCAAATCAAACTTCTCTAAATATTACACAAAAATCCATAGAGAAATTACGTCAAGAAATTAAGGCATTAGAAATGAACCAAATGGAGTTACAAGAAGGTCAAACTTTTGATTCATTAATCGAAGAAGTTTCTACTGAAATAGTAGAAAAGGAAAACAGTATTGAAGATTTAAAAAGAGAGATAGAAGAAAAACAACAAAGTCAAGCAGAATTTGATGGAAAGATAAAAGATAAAAATGAGGAAAAATCCTCGCATGAGGCTGAGATTTCAAAAATTAAACAAAAAATTTCTTCGAATAATACGCAAATAACTCTGCTTAAGGAAACTATACAGAAAAACAAGGATAAAAAAGAGAAATTAATATCAGAACTAAATCGTATTAAAGGAGACGCTGAAAATGTAGATGATGCGATGAAATTAATAAAAGAGCAAGAGATTAAAATAAGAAATAATATCAATGGAATGAGAGCTAAAATAAATGAGGAAAAAAATAAGCAAAAAGATTTAGAGGGGCAAGTCACTCGAATTCAAGAAGAAAAAAGCAAATTAAATACAAAATTAGCTGAAATGCAATCTTTCCTCTCCTCCGTGAATACTGAAATTAAAATGAATATGGATAGAATTGAGAGATTAAACTCACAAAAAGTTACTATTGAAGAGAAGATTCAAGAACTAAGCAAAGGGAAGGATTCTGAGGAAGCCCTAAAAGAATTATTTAAAGAAAAGGATACTATACTAAAAGAATTAAGTGAGTTAAAAGCGAAAGCAAAAGAGCAAGATTCTACTTTTAGAAGGAATGAACAAAATTTGGAATTAATGGTTATGAAGCAAAACTCTATTGAGTCCATGATTTTAGATAATAAGGCAAAAATAGAAAATTTAAACACTAGATTAAAAATAAATGATAAAGAACTCACCAGTTTAGAGAGAGAAAAACGAGATTCTGAACAAAAAGTCTTCTCACTTGAATCGCATTTAACTAAAAATGATAAAGAGCTTGAAAATTATAATATAAAAAAAGAAAATGTTCAAAGAAGGATCGGAGAATTAAATAAAGAAAAAGACAATCTTCTAAAAAAGATTGAGATTACTGAAAAAGAGTATGAAAGTAACACCGAAGATATCTCAGGAATTCTTCAAATTTTAAGCATGCTAACCCAAAATATTAATATTTCGGTGGAATCAATAAAAAGCAATATACAGCAGTCAAATGCTGAGGCCATTGATACATCTGCTGAAGATTTTAGAAAATTTGTTTTAGATATCATTGATATTATAAAAACAATGGATTATCTTGAAGATGAAAAGGATTCTAAAGCTTCTTCCAACACACTCCATTCAATTCTTCAAACGCTTAATTTATTCACTAATAATGTTGATTTAACCATTGATCAACTAATTAGCAGGGTAAAAGAATCGGCAGATGTTGAAATCCAACAATCTACCTCAACTATTGATACCCTAATTCAAGATTTGATGGAAATCCTTGAAAATGTCCATCTATCTTTGAGAAAACTCACAATGTCAAAAAGTCAAGAGCTTTACAAGCAATTAGAAGAAATTTCTGAAAATATTAATTCTCAGAATGATGATTTAAACGAGATTGAGATGAAGGTCACGGAATTAACCATTCAAAATAAACACGATTCCGAATCAATTACAGTCTCTAGTCAACGATTAGACGTGGTAAATAAACGCATACAAGAATTATCCGATAATTTAAAGATATATAATGAGGAAATTAAACAAAGAATTGAACATATCAATAAAAAACAAGAAGAAAATCTTTTAGAAACAATAAATTCTCTAAAAACTTCCCGAGAGAGTTATTGGGAGAAAAATGCGGTTTTACAATCTGAGATCGAAGAAAAACAAAAAGAATTGGATAGTCTTCAAAATAAATTACAAGAACTAAAGGGAATCGAAAATCTGATTGAATCTATGGTGGAAATCGATAAAAGCGTTTTAGAATTAAATAATAAAAACGCAGAAAAGAAAGAGGTAATATTAAATACTGAAAAAGAAATTAAGACAAAAGAAGAAGAACGAAAAATTTTCGATGCAAATATTGAGCAATTAACAATATCTAAAAATAAGTTTTGGGAGAATACTGAAGTACTCAATGCTCAAATTGATGAAGAAAATAAAAAACTCGAAGAAACAATCGATAGACTCAGATCTCTGGAAAATATCATGATGATCATTAATAGCATTGAAGAATTGACTAAAGAAAATGAAGATTCTGAAAATAACATCAAAACGTGCTTGGAAGCTATTGAAAAAGCTAATATTGGAGTCGAAGATATTCAAAAACTCATCGATAAAATACAACAAGAATTAATTGCATTTAGAGAGGAAAAAACTGAAGAACTTGAAGTACAAAAGAAAGCTCAGACCACACTTAATAAACTTAATAAAGATCTTCAGAAAACCCAAAAGAAACTAAATGAGCTCAATAAGAATAAAGAACGCGAACAACAAATTGTAAATCTTAACCAAGATATTGAAGATACTGAAAAACAAATCCAAACAACTTTAAGCGAGATTGAGGTAATTAATAAGAACCTCGAAAGTGAAAATGAAAAGAAAATAATAAAACAACAAGATTTAGACGCACATGTTAAAGAAAAGGATGAATCTTGGAAACGACAAAAGGGATACCAAAAGACATTGAATGACCTCAAATCTGATCTTTCAATGGAACGATCGAAATTAAGCAATTTTGAATCAAAAAAAACCATAAGCACTGAACAAATTGAAACGCTCTATCATAGATCTAAAGATTACGGCGCTTTACCATCAGTTACTGATGAGCTTTCGGAAACTGGACTCCAATCAGATATAATGGAAACTAATAAGAAAAAACAAGCACTCGAACCCGTTAACTTAAAAGCTATTGAGCAATATGACACAGTAAAAGAGCGTTTTGATGAAATTGATATGCGAAGACAAACCATTCAGCGAGAACGCAAGTCAATTCTAGATGCAATTGATAAGATTGAACTCGAAAAGACTCGAACCTTTATGAAAGCATATCATGAGATCAACCGTGAATTCAGCCGGATATTCCAACAACTTAGCCCTGGTGGATCAGCCAAGATGATATTAGATCGACCTGATAAACCATTTGAAGGGGGAGTTTCCATCGAAGCTCGACCACGAGGTAAAAAAATCAGTAGCCTTGAAATTCTCAGTGGAGGGGAAAAAACTCTCGTAGCGCTCGCATTCATTTTCGCGGTCCAGGAGTTTTACCCTGCTCCGTTTTATGTACTTGATGAGATCGATGCGGCCTTGGACGGTCCAAATGTTCACAGGGTTTCGACAGTCATAAAAGAGTTTGCTTCACAAGCTCAATTCATGGTCATCAGTCATCGAGAGGAGAATATCGTCAATGCTGATCGTATATATGGCGTATCGATGCAACAATCAGGAATTACAGATATCTTTAATGTAGATTTAGAAGAGGAGGCAAAACGCATTCTTGAACTTCCAGATGTTCCCGAAGATGACAAAGATAACTTATAACAACTTTCTTCACCTAAATTCATTCTCAATTATTTACAATATTTCAATATTACATTAGTTTAAATAGTCCCATATAGAAGGATCTAAAAGAGATGGTTATATCATGAAAAATATCAGTAAAAGCATTCTTCATTGTCCCCGTTGTAAAGGGTTTAAGGTCTGGGAACTTGACTCAAACATTTATTGTCCACGATGCGAACTTACATTTAATAAGTCTGTTCTAAAATGCATGAGTGATGATCTCATCTTAGCTATCGAAGAATTGGAAGGCATTATCCATCCTTTTAAAGAAAAGGGATTTGATCTTAAACCACTTATGGGATAATTATTATCATCACTTCTATCCTAATTTTTATTTGAATAAATATCATTTTAGAGAATTAAGGTAGAATTTAGTATCATAAAATTAGCGATCATAACAACATTTATTATTTAAGAAATTAGAAAATTTAACATGTTCATAATTTTGACCCAGAAGACGACGGTGATTAGATCCAAATTCAGTTAGATAATCGATAAATTTTTTCAAACTAAGTATTTTTTTTACTAGTTAATTAACTTAATTTTTATTAGGTAGTATAGTTAAATTTTAAGTATACAATTTAATTTTTATGTGAGGAGCGTGCCCAGAATATTAAAATATTCCATCATTGGATTAGAAGACTATTTGATAAGTTTTGAATCGTTTTGCTCTCCATGTGACATTCAAAAATACTGTAAATTTGGAAAGGATAATCCCTTTACTCTTTCGGTAAATTGTGGAGATTTAAGCAGGGCAAAAGAAAAAATAAAATTTGATCAACTTCAAAAGTTACAGAAGGTGGTGGATGTTTCAGTAACTTATGAAGAATTAATAAAAAAGGTAAAGATAAACTTGCAGAATATATTTAGTCAAATTTGGAGAGAAAAGATAAAAGCTCATACAGAAGAAATCCGCTGTTTAGATACAAAAAAAGTCGATCCCATTTTAGTTAGTCAACAAGGACAAGATTGGTGGCAAGATTTCAATGCTACGATAAAAGAGGTTAATAAAGAGTGTGAAAAAATAAGTTAATTTCCTAATTAAAAAGATATAGGAATATTTTTCTCCTTTTTGTCTTACCTTTTATATATTCTTATAGAAATAAAGTAAAAAATAGCTTATCATATCTTGATTAACTATGATTTACGACATTTTTGACTTTATAATTAGCTATGTTCCTTTAATTTTTGTTTTTCTAAAATTTACATTTGTAATAATCCTATTTATAATAGGTTCGTTGATCCTTCTAAGACTTCGGGGCATTTACCTTCATCAAAGAATTAAAGATCCTGGAAATTCGAATAAAGGGTTAAACAACGTCAGGCTTGTATTAGGATGTACCTATATAATTTTGGCTTTTGGGATTCTTTTTAATTATTTAACATATTTTTTAATTTGGATGTGTCAAGATTTTAATGGATTACTTTTGATCTTCTTAAATTATGTTGTATCAACATTACCAATTGAAATTATTAAATATTTACCCAATATAGAATATTATATCTATCCAATTGTTGCATTATGCTCTTTCTTTTCCATATTACAATATATTATGAGTATGTTTTATTTGGTTAACAATAATCGGGTCATTAGTAGTCCAAAAAAAACTGTTATTCTCTTAGCTTCCTCACTTTTTCAAATAATATTTTTTGGATTCGCTTGTTTACCATACTTGCTATAATTAAACTAAAAGGAGTTATCTAAACGTAATAAATTTTAAAAAAACTTGACTATCTTAGAAATTGAAACCGATAAAAATAGGTAGCGAAAGATTTATATAATTAAGTTGCATATAATATTGTTGTTTTCAAGGAAATTAGAAATTTCAGTCACTTTTAATTTTCAATTTTAGTAATACAAGTAGTACGGGGTTTAAAGAACTGTTAATAGAAGTTCATTATAAGTTCTTTTTAAGTAATTTTAAGAGGAAAATATATATGGAAAGTAAAGAAGAAGTTAAATCTTTTTCAAGTTCATGTCCAGAATGTGGAGGGAAGACAATCTCTATTCAAGAGAAGGGAGAGATAGTATGTGGTCAATGTGGATTAGTAATAAATGAAAGAATTTTAGATACATCTCATAGTGGTAAACGAGCATTCACGAAACAAGAAAAAGAAAAAAGAGAAGGAACAGGATCACCTATTTCTATACTATTACCTGATATGGGTCTAAGCACAATTATTGATAAAACAAGTATAAAAAGTCCAGATCTTAAACGAGCAGCAAAGTGGAATTCCAGAATGACTTGGGATAAACGAAATATGCTCATTGCTACAACAGAATTAAAAAGGATTGCAAGTAATTTAAATTTACCAGACCACGTGAAAAAAGCAGCTATTCGTTTATATATTAATGCTTTCAAAAAGAAATTACTTAGAGGAAGATCAATTAATGGAATGGTTGCGGCTTGCCTATACTTTGCATGTAGGGAGCGCAAAATTCCAAGAACTCTTCAAGAAATTTTAGAAGAAAGTGCAATTAGTGCAAAAAATGTTCGTCGTTGTTATAGAACATTAATAAGGGAATTAAATCTAAAGGTACCCTCAACAGACCCAATTTCTCTAATACCTAGATATGTTGCCGAACTGGGATTAGATGTTGATGTTGAAAAGATGACAATCAAGACATTACAAGTATTTATCTCCAATAATTCTACAAGTGGTAAAGATCCCAAGGGATTGTGTGCTGGAGCTTTATATCTAGTGAGTAGGCAAAAAAATAAAAGAGTCTCTCAAAAGGAGATTGCAAATATTGTTGGAATTACTGAGGTCACTCTCCGCTCTAGGTACAAGGAACTTGTTAATAAATTAAATATAAAAAATTAAAAACTTTTTTTCTTTTATGTTTCTTTTTTAATATAGAGTTTTAAGAAATCGGGTAAAGTCAATACATAACTCTGTGCATTAGGGAGTTGGTTTTTAATCTTAATAAATAACTGAGAATAATGTTCTGCACGCTCTTTCTGTTTTAACACCTCGTTTCTCGTTTGTTCCCTTATAGGTTCCACAGGGATACCTCTCAATACAGATCTTGCAGGTACAGTTAACCCAGGAGGGATTTGGCTTTTATTTAGAATGATAGTGCCTTCACCCAATGATGATTCTTCATAAATTATTGATCCTTCCATAACTTGTACATAATCCTCCATAAAACACCCTAAAATAGTCACTCCCGATTCAATAATGCAATATCGACCAATATGTATTGAACTTTTTCGAGATCTTGTAAATAACATAACCCCATCAAATATGGTTGTGAACTCACCAATATTAATTGGTGAATTTTCTGCTCGAATTATAGCGCCAGGCCAAATTATTACATTATCATTGATTTTAACATCTCCTATAAGTGTAGCCATAGGGGATACATAACTATTTTCACTAATAGTCGGAGTTCTCCCATTATATTCCATTAACGGCATTTTGAATCTAATCTTAATATTATATTGATAAAATAATGATCGATTACATCTATTTTAATTTAATTGCCTTTTTATGATATTTTTAATTTTCATATTAGAATCCCAAATTATAAAGAAATCAAGTATAAAATTTTATGGGATTTTTTGACTCAAATAATATAAACTCTGTTTGTGGAAATTCTAAGCTGAAATAATTACCTAATTTTCTTAAAGCTATGATTTCACTGTTATAATGAGATGCTTCTATAAGAATTAATCCTAAATCTCTTGCTATACTTGCTAGATGATGATCAATATTAAAAGAAATGTAACAATCACATCCTTTACGTACTATTTTCCGAATCAAGTATTCATACCCATAACTTCCTCCTACAATGCAGATTCGATTAATTTCTTTATTTAATGCACCTGCATAAGGTATAGAGTTCATCTTAAGATTTTCCTTCATGCGTTTTAATAGTTTTTCTAAATTCATTTTATTATTATTACTAGGATATCTTTCAGGATAACAAATTCTACCTATAGGAATTTTTATTCCCATATTATTTTTAATATTAAATGGACGTTCTAACTTGAGATATAAAGCTTCCATTATCGTTTCAGAAATTCCTCCTTCTGCTGCGATAAATGGTGTATTTAATATATAAATTGAAATCGGATACCTTGAAAGTAATGATAATTTATTAATTAGATCACCGTTAAAATTCCTCAGTTGTTCTTGAAATAAACCATGATGCGATATTATTAAGTTTACTTTGCTTTTGATAGCAAAATGAATTGATTCTAAACTTAAATCAACAGTGATCATAATTTTTTTTATTATTTTTTCTCTACTTGACCTATTGTAGTGAAATCCATATATTTCTGAATCAATTTGATAAAATTTCGGTGAAATTTTGTTTTTTAATATTGTTTCAATTTCTTCAAGATACATGTTCTTCAACGTTATAGTGAGGTATAAAATAAATCTGAATAAAATTAAAAAAGATATGACCGTGCGGAAGTTTATTAAAATATATATTATGCTGAAAATTTAATTAAATAATAATCCGAAATTCTATAAAAGTTGTGAATTTGTTCTTGAATAAAGAAAGTTGCATATTTTGTCAGATTGTTAATAGATCTATTCCCTCCAATATCATTTATGAAGACGAGCTAAGTTTAGCTTTTCTCGATATATTTCCTGTCTCAAAAGGGCATACAATTGTCATTCCAAAAGATCATTATCAAAATATCGAAGATATAACTGAAGATTCCTTAGCATATATAATGATGATAACGAAAAATTTATCAATTCTTATCAAAAAAAAAATGAATGTTGAGGGTTATAATATTTTACAAAATAATTTCCCAGCTGCGGGACAAGCAATTAACCACTTTCATTTTCATATTATACCAAGGAGTAATGGTGATGAAAAATTAAAAATGAGAATTCCGAAGACTCAAGCAAGTGAAGAATCTCTTAAAAATGTGTTAAGTTTATTAAAGGGATAAAATCACATTCACCACCAAATATTAGTTTAGTTTTTAAACGTCGTTATAAACTCTCTGGTAAAGAAAGACTTATATTATGAGCAAATTCAAAAATATTTTCAATAAAATTAAACATAAAATAGTTGAGTTTATATCAGATGATTATGGAGGAAACTTAGTAGAATATGCATTACTCCTCGGATTTGCACTATTTGTGTTCTTTATTATTATAGGTGTTATTACTTCCATCTTAAATTGGACATTAGGATTATCTAATGATTTTTTCAATATTATTGGAGGATAAATTTAGTTTTTTTAGAATTTAAGCAATTAAAATGATTATGAATTTTTAATAACTAAGTTTTCCACAACTTTAATCCCAAATTTTTTCGACCATATATGAAGATTTTTCAAAGCAAAATTTTTATCTACTTTTAGATAATCTATAAAATCTTCAAATGGAATTCTGTCTCCTCCTTGAAATAATTCTATAATTTTAAGTTTAAGAACTTGGTCATCAGGTGGATACAATTGTCTTTTTTTTGCCCTTAGTCTTTCTAAAACTTCATCAAATTTACCATAATCAAAGAAATGTTCCACAATTCTACTGATTACTGATGCAGGAGTATTTCCAAACACTCCTACTAATTCTTCCACTTGTTTCATACTAACTTTACTTAAAGTTACTGTTGTTCGAGCTGTATCAGTCATTATAGAATCTAATTGAATTTTTCAATCTAAAATAATAATTTTTTTTGTCGTTTATAAGTTTATGCTTAATGATGATAATAATGCATAAATAAGCATCTTTATATATCTTTTGAGTTTATATTCTATTATAAAATCTATTTATGAAATTAGATTTAAATTGTCGAAAAATTGTCGAATTTACAATTAAGAAAATTGTGGAGGGATAAAATATGGCAAACAAAATTTTGATGGAAAAAAATAATGAAATGAATGAAATTTTAACTCCATTGCAAAGTAATCTAATAAAGATACTAGACGAAAATGGACCTGCAACTCGAAAGGAATTAGTGAATCATTTAAGTATTCCCAGAACAACAATCTATGATAATTTATTAAAATTACAAAAAAGAAGATTATTGGAAAAATTTACCAGGACTTATGGATCCCGTGGAAGACCTCTAGTTTTTTGGAAAATTAGTGAATAATTATTAAAGAGGATTTTTTTTTAATTTTTAATTAATATCAACACTATATACTCCTTTATTTCCATTGCAAAATTAACGCATTAAAAATAATTTTTCTTTTAATTATTATAATATAAAATGGCCCCCATCAATAAATTAATCTATTTTATATAAATTATTTTATTAAATCATAACTAGATTATCTGAATTTTTTAAAGTTAACTTAATATATTTGCAGTCGAAATAAAGGAGTCACTAAAAATAAAAATTATTCAGGGATATAATAATATTCATTGATACTTTTTTGATAAGTATCTTTGTTACTATTTAACTTATTTACACGGGGGCGTTTGCTAATTGAATCTCTCCTGAATGTAATTTCCATAATTTTTAGAAATTGATTAAATCCCTCTCTTAAATTTTGTGGAGGTAAAGCTTTTCCTCTTAATCCTGGAGATCCTTCAAAAACTAAGATGGAATCAGCTATAAAATCTTGAGTTATGATATCATGTTCTACTACAAACGCAGCTTTTTTCAATTCCTCAATAGATTTTCTTAAAAGTTGAGCAACATTCAATCTCATTTCAACATCTAAAAACGCTGACGGTTCGTCTAATAAATAGATATCAGCTTCTGTTGTAATACACTTTGCTATAGCAACCCTTTGTAATTCTCCACCACTCAATTCAGAGATTTTTCGATTTTTTATATTTTCTAAACTTAGGCTATTTAGAACACGTTTTTTATAAGATTGACTAAGATGGGAGGAGAGTTTTATTTTCATAATTAACTCAGAAACTACATTTAAATCTTCTATCTCGATATATTGGGGTTTAATTGACACATTTAATTTTTTATTTTCAAAATCTTGTTCAATATAGGATTTAGCTTCATTTGCAATTAAATTAATAAATGTCGATTTACCTATGCCATTTGGTCCTAAAATCCCTATAATTTCACCGGCATGAATTTCACTACCTGATACCTCTAGTTCAAAATTTCCTAAAGTGGTTTTTAAATCACTATAGGTAAAAATAATATCTCCAGAATCAAAGATAGACTTTATTGGAGGGCGCTCATGGAATTGAATAGGAGAATCTCTAATCCTCACATTCTCATCCTTTATGTATCCATTGAGATAGATGTTAATTCCAACTCTTACTCCTTGAGGATGGGAGATTATCCCATAAACTCCTGGTATTCCATAAAATAGAGAGATATAATCACTTAAGTAATCTAAAATCGCCAAATCATGTTCTACAACAATAATTGTCTTTCCTTTATTAGTAAGTGATCGAATTAATTTTGCCATATTAATCCTTTCACTTACATCAAGATATGAGCTTGGTTCATCTATTAAATACACATCTCCATCCTTAAGATAAGCTGCTGCTATTGTAACACGTTGCAGTTCTCCACCCGATAAAATGGAAACATCTCGATCCAAAATTTCACTTAAATTTAGGTGTTCAATCACATAATCTAAATTTTCTTCAACGTCATTTTTTGTTAATAGATCAAATACTTTCCCTTTGACAAATTTCGGTATTGAAGTAATATTTTGTGGTTTTAGAATGATTTTATTTTTAGAGGATTTTATATCAATGAAATACTGCTGCAACTCAGAACCTTTAAAAAAATTGATAATTTCATCCGGTTCAGGAGAATTATCACCAAAACGACCTAAATTCATTTTTAATTCACCAGACAAGATATTAAGCATAGTACTTTTGCCAATCCCGTTTTGACCGATTAATCCGAGTACTTTTCCTTTTTTTGGTATCGCCATTCTAAAGAGAGAAAATTGATCAGGACCATAGCGATAGGTAATTTGATTACTTAAAGGATCTGGTAAATTAATAATACTAATTGCATTGAATGGACATTTTTTAATACATATTCCACATCCAGTGCATAGATTTTCTGTAATTGTAACACTTTTGCCATCAGAATTTAATGTTATCGTTTTATCTCCTGTTCTTACTTTAGGACAATATTTGATGCAAGGTTTTTCTCCAAATGGACTACATTTAACCGGTTTACAACGTTCTTTATTAAGAACAGCAATCCTCATAATTTTTCCACCACGATTTAAAATACAAAATGATAAATAATTTTTATCATTTACTCAGTTAAGAATATTGAGTAATAAGGGATAAACTGTGAGTAGAGAATTTTCAGTTCATTGGCTTGAAGATACAGTGGAAAAAATTATGAGTAGAAATCCTCTAGAAATAACGTTATCTACAGGAAAAACACCATCAGGACACATTCACATTGGGATATTAAGAGAAATAATTATTTGTGATGCATTACGTAGAATTTTTAATAATAAGGGTAAAAAAGTAAATTTTTATCTTTTTTTAGATGATTTTGATGCAGCAAAAAGATTTCCCGACTATATTGATGTTGATTTCCAAAATGAACATATAGGAAAACCTTTTGCACTAATCCCTTGTCCATTTAAGGATTGCGGATGCGAAAGTTACGCAAAACATTTTGGTAATGAATTAATTTCTACATTCAAGGATTATGGAATCAAAAATGAGATTATATGGACTTTTACCCTTTATAAGGAAAGTAGAATGCAAGAAAAAATTAAAATTGCCCTAGAAAATTCAGAGAAGATAAAAGAAATTTTAAAAAAATATATATTACCAACTTTGGATGGTGAAAAGAAAGAAAGATTTATAGAGATGCAAAAATCTTGGATGCCTGTAATGGTTTTATGTGAAGAATGTGATAGAATTCAAAAAAAAGGAGAAGATGGGTCTATTAAACCAAACAGGGTTATTTCTTATTCCAAGAATGGTAATGAAGTGTTCTATAATTGCCCAGCTTGTGGTTATCAAGGAAAAATTTCTATTTATAGTGGTCGGTTGAAATTGAATTGGCGGGTAGATTGGCCAGCGAAATGGTCTTTATTCAAAACCTCTTGTGAGCCCGCTGGAAAAGATCATTGTGTCAAGGGAGGGTCTTACGATACAGGTTTGGAAATATGTCAACGAATATATAATTATCAAGGACCAGTAAAACTGTCATATGAATGGTTAAGATTAGGAGATCAGGATATGAAGACTTCTAAAGGGATTGTTTTTACTCCAAAACGATTTCATGAACTAGCAGACACAGAAATTTATAGAATGCTCATATTACGTACAAATCCAATGAAACACATTTCATTAAGAATTGAAGAATTCTCGCAATACTATAATTATTATGAAAAGATGGAGAATATTTACTATAACATCGAAGAAGCAGAATCGACAGAAGAAAAAGATTTTCTGAAATATTTATATCCTTTAACCAAAATAGAAAATGTCCCTGAGATTAAACCCATAAGGATTCCATTTAATAATATGATCTTCTTATCCCAAGTACAAAATCTCTTAAGTAAAGAAAATCTCTATAAAAAAGCTCTTTCTTGGGTGGATAAAGAAGAAAAAGAAATAACATTTAAAGAATTTGATAATATACTTACTCGAACTACAAATTGGATATTGGAAGTTCAAACGATCATAAGTAATATCGAATCTGAAAAGAAAAAAAGGTTTCTTTTGAATAAAATTGGTATTTTTTCAATTCCAGTCAAGATTAGCAAATCAATTAATGATAGATTAAATCAGAATCAAATTTCAGGTCTTAAATTATTTAGGGATTTCATTCTAAAAGAGGAAAATATGAATCCTGAAAATATTCAAAATGAAATATTTATTATTTCGAAGCAAAGATTAAAAATGAATCCAAAAGACTTATTTGAGGCATTATATTTAGTAGTATTAGGTAAAAATTCAGGTCCAAGACTCGGATCATTTATGGCGCTTTTAGATAAAGAGTGGTTACAACGGAGATTAAATTTTCTTGATAACTAATCTCTTTAATTAATCCTCTTTTTTTTTAAATTTAAAACGCTTCTTCTTTTTTTTTTTTTGTTGAATTTTTCTATAGCACTCGGGGCAATAATTATATGCTTCTTCTATCATTTCTCCGCATTTATCGCAGTGCTTATGAGGATAAATGTACAAATCATTTGTTTTTTTATATCTCTCAAATTTACTCAAAAAAAATCTCCTAAAGTTTATTGTTAATTAATCAATGTCTTTGGTAAATTTTAATTTTTTCACTCTACTTACAATATAAATATTTCGTAGGAAAAAATAAAAAAAGGAAGTGTTTTTATATTTTTCTCTTAAAATTCTAATGAAATGACCAAAAAAGGTAAATTTAAACTATCTTCATTTTTAGTTGAAGATTTTTTAATTTATTTTAAAAGTATCAATAAAAATCAGAAATTAAATGCTTTTGCTGTAGCTCTTGTTCCAGATTTTCAAGAAATTTTCCCACATTTAATTCAAATGCTGAAAAAAAGACATATCAATTATTTTTCAGTCCAAATTAACGTTGTGGAAAAAAGAGAAGATTTGATTATTTTAAATTTCTATAATGACAATAAAGATGGTATTATTAGGTCGTTTCATATTGTTCATGAATACTTAAATAAGCAGAGTAAAATTCAGTGTTTTTATAAAAATGAAATGCTTAAGAATACATTTATGGGTTTGCTGACAGTAGATTTAAATTCACATATTAAATTAATAAAGCCATCAAACTCCTTAATGCTGATAAATCAAAATGAGACGAAAGTTTTCAAATTATATGAATTACACTTTGAAAGAGAAAATATATCGATTCTTATCTCTAATTTTATAAATTATCTCGTTAATTCAGAGTTAGGAGGATATTTTCTTTTAAATGTGCAATTTATTGAATGTGATACCATTATTGTTAGATCTATGTATCTTAATTTGAGTGAAAAGATTCAAGAAGATAAAAGCATGATCGAAAAGGAAATTAATGATTTTTTCGATCGGCAGATATTAAAGAAGATAAAGTTAGAACTTATTGACGTTTTTTCAATACTTTGGAGAAAAATATTAAACAATAATAGACAATTCTTTACCAAATTGTCAGATTGGGGAATATACAGCGAAGATAACTTAAACATAAAGGAGATTGTTAATGAAATTGAATATAGTTTCAAGGAAAAGAACATCAAATTTCAAAAAATTAATCCATTTCTATTCTTTATTGAACAAAATAAAATATTCCTCATTGTTAAAGAAGTAGAAATTACCCATATTTCAAAAATATTGAATAAATACTATTCAAAATATAAGATCTTTATTCTTATCGTTGAGGAAGAAGAGTATGTTAAATTAAAAAAAATTGAGAAAATAACCCAGTTAAAGGATCTTAAAATAATGAAAATATCTGATCTTTCTCAATTTAATTATACAACCTTAAAAAATTAGTATAATTAGAAAATACCTAGATCGATAGCGATATCTTGTGCAGAATTATCCGGATGTAATTTAAGAAAAGCTTTTTTCTCTCCTTTGGGGGTAATTAGAGTATTCACTTTAATAACTTTAACGTTATGTATTTTTTCGACGGCTCTTTTTATTTCACTTTTATTAGAGGTTCTATCAACTATAAATACTAATTTATTCTCTTTTTCAATTAAATCAAATGTTTTTTCTGTTATTAACGGTTTTTTAATTATACTATAATATCTTTCCATATTTAATCAGATCCTCAAAATTATTTAATTCACTAAAAGCCGATTGCGTCCAAACAATAAAACGTCCGGGCATTGCTCCTGGTGCAAGAAGTTCGACTGATAAATCCTCTACTTTCGAAATATCCATTCCTAAAAGATTTTTTGACGCTTTAACAATTCCAAAATCATCCTTAATTACAAGTAAGGGACCCTTTCTAATTTTATACTTTCTTCCTCTTCTTTTTCCTTTACCGGCCCTTATTTTTTTTGTTTTCTTAATTTTTTGTAATTCTTGACCTAGTCCTAGATCACATAGAATCTCATAGATTTCCCGTGTCTTTTTTACAGTTTGCACCTTGTCATCAATAACTAATGGTATTTCAGGAATATTTTCTACAATATGTCCTCTTTGTTTAACCAATTTTTGGTTACCCGAAGCAGAAATAGCAGAGATTAAGGATAATTTTTTAGTTTTATCATTAATTTTTTTCTTTAATTTTTTCTCCACTTTAACTGCATGTGCCGCCCGTCCGCCTTTCGCATATGGGACTCTTCCTACATTTCGAGCAGTACTAAATCCAGATCCTTGTATTCTTGGCGCTCTTGACATTCCATGCCCTGTACCCCACCCTTTTGCAGTATTTCTTAAACCCGCTCTCTTATCTCTCCCCTGTACTTGTTTGTTCTTACTAGTAGAGACCTCACAAGCAAATCGTATTAGATCTAATCGGGGTGATACATTAAAAATTAGAGGTAAATCTAAAGATGTTTTTATCTGCCCTTCTAAATTATAAACATTAATCTTATCCATAAATTTTCACTTGTTATTCTTTATATCTTATTTTCCTTGTTGACTCTCTCTACTGATAAACGTAATCTCTGGAGACTGAGCTTCAAATGATTTAATCGGGCGGATAGTTTTTCTTATTCTAATTAATCTTTTCTTTGGCCCTGGAATCGAACCTAATATAATAAGATAATCCCCTTTAATTTGACCATAATTAATCAATCCACCTTTTGGATTAATTTCTTCCTCGTTTTCTCCAATTAACATAATTCTTTTATGATATTCTGTTCTCTGGTGAAAACCTAATTGGCCAGGCCGGGGTACCGTATATAAAACTCTTGCTGGGTGCCAAGGACCAATACAAGCAACAGCTCTTCTAATTTTACTATTTTTACGCGGTAAGAGTTTAATTCCATATCTCTTAACTGGACCTTGGAAACCCTTTCCTTTAGTTACAGCAATAATATCTATCAATTCACCTTCAACTAATATATCTCGAGCTCTAATTTGCTCACCAAGCTTCTCCAATGCATAAGTTAATTCATTTTTAGGATCTCGAACTGAATTAAGTTTAACTTCGATAATATCTGGTTTTTTCCGTGGTAAAGATGAAAGATTAGGTTGAGTCTGAAAAACACCTCTTATTTCGCTTGTATCGTCTAGATTATCAAATAATTTCTCTTTTGATTCTTTATAATCATACTTATCAGGATTAGGAACATTAAGTTTACGACCTAAAAATTGGTTAATATTAGTTGATAACACTTCTCCAGCGATATAATTTCCATATTCATCTTGATTATAGACTCTAATACCAATTAAGATTAATGGAGGTACTTCTAATATTGTAACTGGCTTCATCAGTTCTTTTCCATAATACGGACTGTTTTTTTGATCTTCAATATAGGTTACGTGGGTCATGCCAGCTTTAAATCCAGCAAATCCAAGAAAATTTATATTATCGCCCGAATCAATCCAATGCCTTATTCTTCCTTTAATCGCTGCTGCTCTTTTTCTTGGAAGATACGCTAATGATCCGTGTCTAGGTGAGTGTTGTTTTCGATGTCCCATAACTAATCACTTGAATATTGGAGTTTTAAATTAATCAAAGTAAAAAAAGTTTCGTATTCCTAATCATATCTTTGCGAAACAACCATAAATGGGGTGCTTTTTAATAATAAATTCTAACTTATACTTTATGGAAATAAATTTAAGCAAATCCTCATCCATTCAACAAAAAGAAAACTTAAATGGATCAAAAGAAAAATTCTTAGTTATTTATTGTAAAAATTGTGAGATTTTTTCACAAAAAGACATTTTTCAAGATGAGTGCATATCTTGCGTATTAACCGTTCTTAAAAATAATAAGAATAATAAGTTCAAATATCTGACGGTTGGAGATCCTGCGTATAATATTCAATATCATACATATAACAAATTAATCTCTTATTACAATAACCAAAAACAAATCAAGAGAATTTGGAATAAAATTTTATCGACAAAATCACAGAAATGTATCTATAATGATTTTAAGTGTAAACAATTTCATAATTTAAATGAACATCTCTATATTGAAGAAAATCTGTTTAATGATCCTATTGACCTATATATAAGACTTAAAAAATTTGAAACTATATTTATCCAAAAGGAATTTAATGATTCCTATTGTAAAAGTTGTTTAACTGAGATTCAATCTCTTCTTTTTAAAATCATAAAAAATTTAGATAATTCTAAAATCATTATTGAATTTAAGAAATATCAGTTTATTACCAAAGATTTAAACTCTAGATCTATGTTCTATAAACAATTATTTTTCAGAAATCAATATGTAAAAAAACCTAATTTAAATAGACAAATCGAAATAAATAAAAACCTAAAAAAACAAACAAATTACATCATAGGAGAGGAAAAACTTTTCCAAGTTGGGATTTATGAGCTAAAAAACGAGGTAGAATCCCTTTACGAAGTGATCCTTAACTTTTCAATCAAATTGAATAATATTTATATTGAAAAAATAACTAAGGATGTTGGGAAGAAGTTTGAACTAATCAACATAGATAAAATTCTTTCATTTGAAGAATTAATCGAAATGTATAAAAATCAAGCATTAAATTATATACTCCAGAAATATCGTTTTTCAAAGGAGGACGCAGAAAAGCTAGCTTTGTTAGCAACGATTATAAGGATTAACTTGTTTAAATTATTTCCATTACTTATTGATGATTTTGTTGAAGAAATATTTATAGATTCACCCGGAGAAACGATATATTTAAACCATCAAAAATTTGGACGTTGTAGAACCAATATTAAATTCAGGCGAGGAGAAATAGAACGTTTAAAAACATTTTTAAGAGTTTACAGTGGAAAACGCCTGGATTACACTAATCCGAGTATTAAATTTGTAATAAAAAACAAATTCTTTTATTGTAGATTCGCTATTGATGTTTCTCCAATTCATTTAAACGATTTCGCATTAGATATAAGAAAACTTAATAAAAATGTAATGACAATCCAAGATCTCTTAAAAAATGAGACTCTAAGTGTGGAAATGGGAGCATTTTTATATTTCAATATCTTAAGAAGAATAAATATTACTGTTACGGGTGAAACGGATACAGGGAAAACGACGCTAATTAATGCATTTGATCTAATTGCTCCTAAAGAATTTAGGAAAATTTATATTGAAAACGTTGTCGAGTCATTGGATCAAAATATTTTTCATAAGCATCAATTAAAATTCATTGTAGATTCGTTAGATGATTCTAATAATTTCCGATATTCAAAACATAATCAAATTAAAAAATTACTTCATCGTACACCTGATATTATATATTTAGGAGAAATTTTAACGGCAGATGAAGCAAAAGCTTTATTTCATTGTTTATCAGCGGGTTTAAGAGGATTTCAGACCATCCATTCAAATGATATTTCTTCCCTTTTCAATCGCCTATTATATCATTTTGGTATTGATCGAAGTTGTTTAAGTGATTTAGGTCTTATTATTTTAATGAAAAAAAATCAAAATAAGAGAAGAATTATCTCAGTTGCTGAAATAAATAAGAAATTATTAAATAATGAAATTGTTGATTCCATTTTTACTTATAATCCTCAATGCGAGCTATGGGAGAGGAAAATTAATACTTATGAAACATTAACAATTTTGAATATAAAAAGATATGAAAATCTTAATGAAGAAAAATATCAATTTTTCATTAAAATATATGAAGAAATTTTCCAATTTCTCAAATCCAATAATAAAATATCAAATATAGCATTAGTTCAGTTGTTTGATGCTATCTCTTACTTTTCGTTAAAAAATCCCTCCCAATTAGAAGATTTGTGGAATAACTGGAAAAAGTCACGGAATTTAAATTGATAAAAATAAAAATAAGATATGACAAATATGGTTGAAAAGTCAATGCTAATTGGCTTTGGTTTATTTACTCTGATATTATTTCTCTCAATTATTCAACCCTTTTTTGCAGAAATAATGCAGTTTTATAATGAAGACAAGCAAAAATTAGAAAATATTGAAAATTTTATTGAAGAAATTGATCATGCAATAATATCTATTATATCAAATCCTGAAGAAATTTATCAAAAGGATCTATTATATCCACGAGATTTAAATATCACGATTTCTGGAAACGAAGTAGAATATAATTACTTAATTAATAGTAATATGTACTCGAATTCAAAAAATTATGGGATTTTATTTTATAATGTATTTTATCATTATAATACTTCAAAACAATATATCTTACAGGTGTTTTTCGAATCTAATTATATAAGAATCTTATTTATTTAGAAATTTATGGAAGAATAAAATGAATCTTAATAGTATTTATCTTAAGTTTTGTAGGAAATTTCATGATTATAAAATTCCTGGATTAAAATTCAAAGAATTAGATATGCGAATTAAGAAGATATATAAGAATTTTTATCAAATTGAAGAAAATGATATAAATAAAGCGACATTCGTAATTCTAATCATCTCGATTATTAGTTTTACCTTCATTTCATTATTTTTTATTTCTTTAAACATTTATATGATTTTATTATTTACATTTATTTTTTCATTAAGTATTTCTTATTTCTTTAATTTAAGAATTTTTAAAGAAATCAGAAAGGAAGATATGAAAATTAACTCAATCCTTCATTTAATCAAAATATACTATTCACTCATTGAAAAATCTCTATTACCAGACTCAGATCGAGTACTTACTTTCATTCAGCTTATACAAGATTTTGAAATTTCCGTATCGAAAGCTTTTATTCATTCCGTGAAAAAAATTCAAGAAGGAACTAATCCCGAAGTGTGTTTGCAAAATATTAAAACTTTTTCACAAGATTTTGATAATTATATCAAAGAATTATTATTGTGTAATTTTATCCCTCAAAACAAATTTGAGCAAATTGAAGATGGATCGTTAGAAAACAGTTTCAGAGTGTTTATAAAACAACTAGAATCAAGGCTGAGCATAGTTTTCTTTATAGGCATTTTCTTCCCCTTAGGTGCTTGTTTCTTAATTTTATTTCAAACGACAAATGTTGTGTTCTTATTAATTCTTATTCCAATCTATTTCTTATTATTAAGCCAAATGAACCGTAAATTCGTTAAATCCGATATTTTTCTTATTGGATTATTGTCAGATTATTCGAAGCGTGAAAAGAAAAGGTTTAATGAATTTATAGAATTCTTAAAAGTTTTTTCTCTTAACTTGCAAAAAAATATATCCCCTGAAGCCGCATATATTAATGCTTTTTCTCGACAAAGAGCACACCTAAAATTTTTAAATTCAGATCTTCAAAAACATTCATTAAGTTTGGTTAATTTTTCTTATTCTTTTAATGAAATGATTGATAAATTAAAAATTCAAATAAATTCATTTCGATATTCAATAATTTTAGAAGTATTAAAAAAGATCCTTGAACATAATCCTCTAGCGTCATCAAATAAAATTATGGACATTATTAACGTTCTCAATAGTCACCAGAAACTTGAGAAAAAGCTAGAAATTATAATAAAAGGGGAAAAATTTAAGGCTTTTCTCTACTTATTCATAATGCCATTTGTATTGGGGATAATTGGAGGTTTAATCCCTTCATTTTACATAATTTTGAATACTGTTAATATTGACAATATTTTTCAAATCCTAATTGTTCAAAATATTAATTTTATTTTAAATATTTCATTAACCTTTATTTTCCTTATATTTTGTGTTATGATCTCGTCATTTTACTTCCTTAAAATTGTGAATCAACATAAAATTTATTTTCTTATTATTATCTCATGTATTTTATTTTCTCTTCTATATCTAATTTCATTTCTTAATATTAGTTATTTTATATAAAATTAGCCAAAAAAATGAACATAGATTATATCAATGAATAAAAAAATCCCAATAGAGATATTTACTACAGGAGAGATAAAAGATAGAATTTCAAAATAGAGATTGCTCTTCCCTATCGTTAATATGTTAAACTGATTTAGTAAAACAAAATAAGGGATTAATAAAATTAAAAATAAAATTATACTAGTAAAAATAATAAATTGATCAGCTGATATTGAAGCAATTATGAAAATAATAATGAAAAATATCATAAAAAACAATAATTCAAAAAATATATAACTAACATTAAGCATAATATTAATTTTAGTGAGATTTATATATAAAGTCAGAAAAAATCATTTTGCTATATCTAATTACCCTCTTTTCGATTAATTTACCTATAAAACAATTATGTAAATTATTTCATATGATTAATCATTATAATTTTTATCACCGTTTTTATGGTAAAAAATTTATAAAAAAAAAGGTAGTAATTTATTATGAGAAATTTGAAACTAAAAGGATTAAAATATGAGAAAGGGACTTATCAATTGTATAATGATAGATTTGTGTTTTTCCCGCCGCAAATCATTGATGTATTTTCTTCCATTTATGGAGAAGGCGTGAAATCTCTGTTAGTATGGTTGGGTAAAAAGGCTGGTTGGGCGTTGATACAAGATTGGGATGATAATTTAAAAGCAAAATCGTTGTATGACCTAGTCACGCAATTCTGTAATATAATAAGTAACCATGGATGGGGACGATTTATTCCGAAGACCGTATCAGATAAGATAATAATTATTGATCTTTATCAAAATATTTCCAGTGAGTTAGAAGATAAATCTAAATATATCTGCTATTACATAACAGGAATTTTAGCGGGCTTTGGAGAATATGCTTTATACAGGGCCAATGTAACTGAGGTTGATTGCTGTCTTCAAAATCTTGAACGAGATTCTTGTCAGTTTAAGATAGAAAAAGCGCTTTAATTGTTTACCAAGGATCCCATTCTTCTGGGTTTAAATCATTGGATTCATCATTGGTATAATCATTCTCAACGATTTCATTGAGATCCTTTTTTTCTGTTATGATTTTATCATGATTATTGTAAATCTCAACATTGGTCATTTGATCCTGTAAGTAGTTTATATCTCCACCAAGAATTACATCTTTAAAAGCAATAATTAAAGAAAGAAAATTGAAGAATTCTGCTTTACCCATTTCCACTCTAATTAGATCTTTTTCTTTTCTAAGTGCTAATTTGATATTTCTAACTTCACCACTTATTTCAACTGATGTTAATTCAATTGTTTCATCATTTTTCTTCAAACTTATTTTCCAAGTTGTCTCTCTTGTCTTTTCAATTTCCATTCTTACTGGTTACTCCTATCAACTTATTTTGATAAATTAATAAAAATTATTACATTTAAAATTATATTAATTGTCTATCCAAACATTAAAAATGAAACTATATAACTCAGCGATATTAGTAGCGTTAGAGGAGGTCTATATTGGACTAAAATCTGAAGCTTTAAAGTTTTAATATTATAAAATATTCCCCCTTCACATAATCGGTGTTTATCTTCTTTAATATCACCTAATTTTGATATATCTTGAAAAATGTAATAGGATTTTATAAATTTTTTTCTAAAGCTTGAAAGAGGAATTGTTGTATTAAAATAAATATCAAATGAAAAACGGTACTTTATACACCCATTAATCAGGAATTTCATTAGAATTAATCCGATATAAATAAAAGTAAATATAAAAAAAAAAAAGAAAATAAAAGTAAGAAAAGAATTAAATATTGGTTTAGAAAGGAATAGGATCATTATTAATTTACCATCGCTTCCCCCTAAAATTCTAATTGTAAATAAATAAACTAAAATTAGAAGAGATAAAAATATTAAAAAAATCATTATAGCAAGATCTCCTAGTGAAAAACTGTTATTATAGATTAAATTTAGAAAAATAAATAGAAAACAAAAAAACAGGCTAATCAAAAAAAATCTATTCGATATCTTTCTTATTTTTAAATCAAAATAAGTATAGTACAATATTATGAATGTTATAAAGCAATTATTAAGAAATGTTAAATCTGAAATCATAAGATCAAAATTCTCCTTCCCAAATCTCGATAAATTTCTTTAAACTCTTCGCTTTTAAATTTTCATTTTTATATCTGAAAATCTTAATCCGCCCAAAATTTTTTTCTTGTACTAAATTAAGTAATTTTAGATGATTCAAATGAGATGTTACGCTCGAATGGTTTAATTTAGTATTTCTAATTATTTGAGTTATAGAAAGTTCACTATTTACAGCTAATGTTTTCAAAATCTTAATTTTAGCACGAGAACCTAATAGATTTTCTATATTGTTTTCATGACTTAATATCATAATAGTATTCCCTTAGACTTTAAAATTCTTGTAATCTCAGCTTCAAGATTAATCAATGAAAATTCTGGTATTTCAATTAATCCTTTTCTGCCTTTAAAAGATTCACTTTTAACTAGAACTGTAATGAAATTATCTCTTTTGAATTCTTGCAGATAATTCCATAATTGAGAATATGAGCGACAGCTGATATCCAAGTTTTCACAAATCATTTTGTAGGTGTTAATAACCTCCATAATAGAAATTTGAGTTTTCCCACTTTGTTTTAATCCTCGAATTATTGAAAGGAGAAAGATTAGTTTTTGCTCATTTAAATAAATCAATATATCTTGAACAGAAAATGGAATTAAATCTTGATTGCCTAAACGTATGCATTCTGCATTAATTTGACGTAAATGCTTTCTTTCAGCAATCTTACATGCTCGCCATATAAGATTCAGACCATACCTAATGTCACCTTTACTATGGACTAAATCTGTGACAGATTCCATTAAATCATCAGAGATTGCATTTTCTATTAGACTAATATGCGATCTATATTTTAAAATATCAAAAACCTCTTCTTTTGAATAATTTTTAAATTCAATGATATTTCTTTGAAGTGTGCTCATTGTACTAGCATCTAATTTGCTTAGACATGTAATATCTCTTACAATCCCGATTATTGAAACTCTTTGTTTTGAATTTACCGAATCCTCGTTTAATCTCGTCAAAGAATAAATAAGGTCTCCTCCTTCATTGATTAAATAGCTGAGTTCATCTAAAACAATTAATAAGTGGGCCTCGTGATTATTAAGATTTTCTAATATGATTTCCAATAATTCCTGAGGTGAGAATCCCCTTTTCGGAAAGTTAATGTTTATAATCCTAACAATTTTAATTAACACTTTATAACTTGTTCTTTCTTTACGACAATTTATATGAATGTGTTTTATAAATACATGTCTTTTTAGTGCTGCTTCGACTATCATATTTCCAAAGTATTTCACGGTAGCAGTTTTTCCCACACCTGTTTTTCCTGTTATTAAAATTTTCCTGGATGTTGAATTTGGATTAGTAATTAGAACTAGGAAAAGTTGGGATAACAAATATAACTCTTTTTCTCTATGGAGTAATTTATTTGGTACAAAATTTATATCAAGCTTACTTTCATCCTTGAATAGGGAAGGTTGTTTTAATAATTCATCAAAGTAATCAATCATCATAATACTCAACCACAAAATTTAATATTAGAATTAAGACGGTGATTGTTTATAATCAAAAACAGAGTCATAATTTTTTATATTATGATTTAAAGAATAAACTTAAATATGACAAAATTAACTAATATAATTCATTACTTTATCGTGGTTTGAATAATACAGTAAATACCGTATGCAATTTTTTTTTTGTCGGTTAATATGATTTATAGGTTAGATTTTAATATAAAGGTCTGCCAGATTTTTCTCTCTTCCCCTTCTTTTTTTAGTAATCATCAAGCCGAATACAATAATTGAAGAGAAGAAACTAGATAAATATAAAAGTTCCATTGTATCTAAAACATTTTGATAAATAAACTCATCCACATCAATAATTTGTGAAATAATTTTACTATGCAGATATTGACTACCATTATAAATAATTGTAATATTTACCTCCGTACTATTATTGTCTAGATTAATTGATCCGAGTGAAAATGTAAACAAAGTTTTCCCTAAAGTGCTTGTATTCAAGAATTTCGAATATTTTAGTGAATTTCCTTGATATAATTGCGCAGAAACTAAAGAATTGTCTAAAGGAATAATACTATGATTGAAACTGTAATAAAAATTACTTTGGACCTCGATTATTCCTTGATTTTTATCAATTCCACTAACACTAATGATTTCTCCAGAAATTGGTATCTTTTCTACCCGTAATTTATAAGAAAATTGACAATTGTTATACGTTTCATTACCTATAATTATAAATTTCAGATAATTCACCCCAACAGATAAATGAGAGACAGAAGATATATTTGTTTTAATAATCCCGGATTTATTTGTCTTAAAATCATATTGATATAAAACTAATAACTCCCATTCAATTTTGAACCTAATTGTGTCATTAATTAAAAGTAAATTATTATTAGTTTCATAGAATTTAGCTAGTAAGGAAATTTCTTCACCATAAATTATTGAGTTTTTGAATCCACTTAACTCACATGTAACATTTGCTTTTAATATATTTATAGTAAGGAATTCAAGATCATAAATATCTCCAGAAGAGACATGATCGTTGAAAGAAATCCAAAATTTAACAAACAAACAAATAGAGTCATTTTTGATATTGATATTCAAATTAGGGATATGAATCATCCAATTATCTTCATTAAATCCCGAATTATTATATTTTGGTGACTTCCAAAGAATTTCCTCAGATTCATTTATAAGATGAATTTGCACGTAAACAAAATCGTGTTCTTCAAAATATAAATTCCATGACGCATTAATTTCTATATTTTCATAGTTATAGTAGTTCTCTTTATCTGATTGAAGGGAGATTATATCCCAAGAAGGCCACCCAAATGTGAATTGAGGAAAAAACAAAAAAAATAACCCGATACATAAGAAAACCAAAATTATACTTTTTCTAAGCACATATTTTTTTCATAATAAATTATAAAAAGTCATACAAAATCCAAAAAAAATTTATTTTAGAAATGAATATTTAAAGTAGATTAATAAAAAAAACTTGAGATGAGATTATGGGAAAAGTAAGAACGATTTTAATTAAGAATGTTTCAAAAGAGTTAATTAATAAGTATCCCGATGTTTTTACAACGGATTTTGAGGCTAATAAGAGATTATTGGATAAATATATTGAAGCTGATTCAAAACATTTACGAAATCGGATTTCCGGATACATAGTTACTTTATTGAAGATAAGAGAAAAAGAATAAATCTTTTACCTCGCTAATTTTCCTTTTCACTATATTATAAAATAATAATTTAGAGATGTGAGAAATATTCAACAAGATACAAAGAAAATGGCAAACCTATTAAGACTGGGTCATAAAATGCTTAATTTATCCTGTCCTGTATGTAATAATCCTATTTTTAAAAAAAAAAATGGTGAAATGCTTTGTCCAATATGTGATAGACCCGTAATATATGATGATGATAAAGTTTTGAATGAATCAATAAATTTAGACAACAAATCCAAGAATGAAAATATTGATTTAGATAGAACAATTGATAATATAACCTTTTTTAATCTGAAAAAAATTATTTCCTTAAAAATACAAGAAATTTCTGAAATCATAAAAATTGAAAATCCGATGATAAATATCGAACCCTATTTAAGTATATTACAAAAACTTTTAGATATATATGAAAGGATTTAAAAAATTATTGATTAATGATTAAGGTTTTGTCTTAATGCTTCCGCCGGGATTCGAACCCGGGTCACGAGGGTGAGAACCTCGCATGCTTAGTCTTTCCGAAAGAAGTTTAAGGATTGTTTTGACCGGACTACACTACGGAAGCTTTTCAAATAGTTAAATCATAGTATATTTTCTGATAATTATTGTAATAATTTATTAAATTTTAATAAAATAACGATTTTAGCTCTTTCAAATTTTTTCTTTAATTTAGAGGAGTATATCAAAATATCAACTCCAAAGAATTTATTTAAACTCATACCAGGAATTTAATCCTGATTTTATAAAATAACTTTGTTTAAATTTCTATAAAAAAATAGAGAAATTCAATCGGAGGAAAATTGCTTTTCTCTGATCATAAAAATTGGTTTTAATAAATTAACATAATGATCTCTTATGGAGTATTCTGCTATATTAGTTGCTTCTGAAATTAATTTTTGTGTTAAAATCGCCTTTTGATTGAATTCTTTTGCTAGAAGTTTATCAGCTAAATAGATAATTGCTCCCGCTAAGATGAATGGATTTCTACCTCCACGATGCCAAACTGATAACTTTTTTAATACCTCTCGACATTTATTTGTTAAATGGTTTTCAAACTGTTCTTTTGACCAACATACTCCTTTACTTCGGATGCGCGTTTCAAGATCTTTATGGTTATTGATTTCATTAATTAATCTTATTAAATAATCTTCGCTTTTATGTGGTATTGTGTAATTATTCAAAAATTTTTTATATTTTATACCATCCCTTAAAATTAACCTCGGATTAACACGATGTCCAAAATTTTGAAATGCATGAGAAATTTCATTAATCGTTAACGGTGCGTTATGCTGCTCTTTTCTAGCAGCATAAAAAATACAAAAAGCAATTAATGAAATGTTGTTTATTATTTTTTCTCCATTTTTTATTATTTTCTTGTAGTAGTAAGCAGCATTGTTACGAATATTTCTATTTAAATTAAGATATAGTGCAATTTTATTTAAAATATTAAAAATTCTATATTCTGTTTCATGATTTTTAATCCTCAGAAACTGAGCATAATTTTTCTTTAGTCTCCTATATAATTTTTGCTCTTGAGGAGGTAGCAATTTACCAAATTTATCCTTAAGGTATTTTGAATTCTCATAATCTATAAATGTTCCCAAACCTCCTATAAAATCAGCTCTATTGCCTAAAGCTACAAACTGTTTATTAATATTACTTTTTACATCACTATTGTTAAAAATATAGGAAGATTCCTTAAACAATTTCTCTAAAACTAATCCACATTCCTTGCAAATCATTTCATGACTATTATTTATAATATTTCCATTGCATTCTGGACATAATTCTTTTAAATTTTTATGATTGTAAGTTTCGTTTAATATAATTAACCACCTTAAATTTATAGGGTTTGAAGTAACGATTATTAAACCTCTTTATTTGAATAATCCATACCAAAATTTCGAACATGAGAACCTACAATACTTATGAATGGAATGAAAATCTTTACACTATCAGAGAGTGTTAGCTGAAAATAAAAAAAATGGGCTTTATATTATTCAACTTGAAAGATCTTTGATTATGAATAATTTAATATAGAATTTTATGAATGGAGTTAACCTTTTATGAGAAGAATTTCTGAGACAGTAAAATTTATAGAAAATATTCCAAGAAATAATAAAGATTTATTAACGGAATTATGTAACCAATTAAGGAAAATTACAAATGAAAATCGTCCAATTATGTATTCAGATATCATTAATGTTATCATACGTGAACAATTTTATGGAGAGAGGTATAATCACCTGATTATATGGTGTAATTATCATATTAGGAAGGGCAATTATTTAGTCGACTTTTAAAGAAAGGAATTAAAACCCAAAAAATCAATTGCTCTTTAAATTATTCAGATCGATTCTAAAATTGTTATTAGATAACGATTTTTTCGCGTGTAATATCTTAAAGAAAGAAATAAAAAAATCTTTTCCAATTAATTAATGAACAGAGTTTTCTAAAAAAGAGTTATAAATGTTTAATTCTATTATTATTTAATAATATCAAATGATATAGTTTAAAGGAACTTGTTATTAAAGAATTATTTTAGTTTTAAAAATCTAATATTAGGTTATTTAATTAATAAAATATAATTTAAGGGAGGCGCTTTAATGGTTAGATTTCTGCCAGATCATAAGATATACATTAAAATCCTCTACTGGGGTATGGGAGGATCAGGGAAAACAACAATCGTAGATACATTATATAGACTCACAAGAGAACAAGATAAAGATATAACTCCTGTTGCAGAATTAAAAAAAATTTGTATGGCTAGTGGTTCTACATTATATTTTGATAGAGGATTTTTTCAATCTACTAAACAAAACAAGGTTTTTTATCATGTATATACTGTAGCCGGACAAAGTCGATTTTCTCCTTTGAGAGAACGAATTTTTAAAGGAACTGATGGAGTGATATTCGTTGTTGATTCTCAAACTCACTTTTTTGAAGACAATATTGAATCACTTAAAGAATTGAAAAAAGTTACCACATTCGTAGAAGAAAAGGAGCTAAATGACCAGAAATTTTCCGGAACTTCGCAATATAGCGGAAGAAAATCTCCAGAATGCAGATTAATCAAGCAAATTCCTCTCGTTATAATGTTAAATAAACAGGACTTAAACGAAGTAATTGGAGAAGAAGATTTTAAGCAAATATTAAAGGAAGAAAAGTTATGGTACAATCCAGATCATGAATTATCTACATGGAATCCGATAATATATAAAACATGTGCATTATATAATAAACAAAGAGATGTCTACCGCAGTTTTAGTGAATGTGCAAGGAGGATCGGGCTATATCAAATATATGGAGATGGAAAAGCACCTATCGGAGATAATTTTAGGAAAGAGAGCCCTAAGTTTTGATATTATTTCAGCTAATTAAGGTAAAATGACAGATAAAAAAAAATATTTAGCTTTTTAAATTAGTAATATAATTTTATTTGAGGAATTCCCTTAGGTTGTAAAAATCCAATGAAAACTGTATACGTAGATGACCTAATATGTAGGAATGATAAATTATAGTTACTTTGAGGATTATATAAACCATTAAAGTTATCTAATACACTTTTTCAAATTTTAAAAATTTATATATATTTTATAACATTATTCTTAATACTTTTAATATATGTTAAAAAGGGAAACATATTGGGAACTTATAATACCATCAAGAATGAATTACCTGACCAATTTTCGATTTTCCAATTAATGGTTGCTCTAGGAATCGATGCACAAGAAGTTCGTAAAGTAAGGAATTTATTAAAGCAATTTTATAAACAAGGTTATATAAAACGAATTTCTAAAAATATGTACAAAAAAATTGAAAAATAAATTAATTTGTTATGTTCATATTTAAGGTCAATTGAGGAAAAATAAATTTTATCATTTGACAAAATGATTCAATTACCCCGTATCCCTTAATAGCCGCTGTTTTTTGAACGGACACATTTTTAAACGCATCGATATCTATATGATATTTAAAATCCGTTTCATTCATAATAATATCATCATTTATATCGTATTTATTCATGGATATTACCATCGGTATATTGAAAAACTCCGAACCAAGCATAGTATTTAATTCTTTCCACGATCTTAGATTATGCTTTAAACAAATCGTTCGAGAATCAACAACAAATATTATCCCATCAACGCCATTAAGTGTTGCTGGGCGAGTACTGGCATAGAAATCTTGTCCTGTAGCAGAATAAATTAAAAATTTTAATCCCCATTCAGTCCCTCGAAAATTCAAAACTCCAAAATCAAAAAATAACGTTCTTCCAACTGAGCTATCAATCGATTCTAATTTATTCTCTCTATTAAAATGTGAAAATAAATGTTTAATAGTCGTGGTTTTACCTGACATTGCTGGACCATAATAAACAATTTTTACTTGTAATGTCTTATTTTCATAGTCATATATCATTTTTATTACTAACCCCATAACGATTGCATACTATCTAATGCATTAACCTTTTTTCCATTTTCAAATAAATCTGAAAAATCCTCTCCCCATTCCTTTTCTATAAAAGAAACCATTCTTCTGATTGAAGCCTCATCATAATCAATTATTTCTAGTAGTGATTTGCTACCTATTCGCACATTCATCTCAAAACTATTTAATAAATTAAATTTTGATAAGATAAAAAAAGCTCTCTTAGAACCGGAATAGAATTTTTGTATTTCATTTTTTAAAATATTTTTCTTTAATTCTTTCTTTTCGACCTCAAAGTCGAGTAATATCTTTATTAGGTCTTTATCAAGTTTCTCAGTTTTTGTTTTCTCTAAAAGGACTCTTTTCATTTTTACTATAGCCTTTTCCGTATCTCGAGAAATTTTTTGTAATATGTTTTGCTCAAATGTAAGATCTAATTGTTTTAAATCTAAACCTACAGTATTTATTGATATGGATTTTGAATAAATCATAATATTCAAGAAAACCTTTACTTTTTCTTTTATAAATTTTATAAAATTCTCGAGTTTAAGCTTATTATTTTCAAGTTTAAAACCTATGATCCATGAATTAAATTGATCAATTTCTATTAAAGACTTGCCAGACACATCACAAGAAGACCTTATTTGAGTCCTTTGAGAGTTATAATCAATTGTTTCATTTTGTAAAAGTTCCTGATATTCTGAATTTGAAATAAAATCAGTATAAAAAACAACTTCTTTTCGAAAATGCATTAATTCCGATAGATCGATTAAATAATTATCTATTATTTCTGAATCCTCTCCAGTTATAATTATAGGAATTCGATTCAATAAACAATAAAAAATTAATGATGAATCTGATTTCTTTAAATCTTCTAACACATTAAAAAAATCCATATAGTCACCTTGTTTTACTTAATTATTAACTCCCCTAATAATGATTTAATATCAAATGATTTATGATCTTGAATTTGAGAAGCTTCCTTAATGAGATAACTGATTTTTTTTGAGAATTGTGGGAGTATCAATCTAATTAAACCTAATTTTTGTCTTGCTTTCCCAATTTCAGTACTAAAAATTGCGTTTCCAAGACCATAAATGAATTGAAAAGTATTTTCACAATCTAATAAGATTGTTTCGGCATTCATCTTCTTTAAGAGCCACGCACAACGATTTGCTGTTTGAAATAACGAATAGCTCATTGCAGAAATATTATCTAAATTATTATAAAACAGGTTTCTTCTATTTAAAATCTGTGATGCGATGAATCCTCCTTCAAGTGTAATATAAGCATGTGACATATCAGGAACAGCAACTGAAAAGTTATTAAGTATTTTTCTTAACTCTACAGAGATGTATTCAGATAAGCTAAGTGAAAATGAGTTGACTTGCATATCAAAACCTGCATTTTCTTTAACATCAAAACCACGAATAATATCTTGAATTTTCTCATCATTAAATTGCACTAAAGGCGGTTTAAATGATTCTCCCGAGGTTATAAGAGTTGTCTTTATTTTTTTCAAACATTCATTAGTTTGTAAAAAAATTCCTCCAAGATTTGTATTAGGTTGAGCTGTAATAGCGATGAAATATTCATGTTTGTTATCAAATATACCTTGTTGTTCTAATATTTTGTTCAATGAATGGTGTAAGGGACTATTTAAAGGAGCAATCAATATCTTTGCTTTTTTACCTTCTATCAATATATATTTCAGATCATTAGGATGGAGGTGAATTCCTACATTGAAAATAGCACTTGCGGCAGAACTAACATTAAAAATTTCATCTTTAGAAAACCAGACACCTGCTGATTGAATGGGATTACCATCTCGTTGAGTCAGTACAGCATTTTCAACACCTTTAAGTTGTTTAATCTGATCTAAGTGGATACATATCTTTTCTTTTAATTCCATTTTTATCTTCCTGTTCAATCATTAAATTTGTAATACTGATTTACTAAGTAAGTTTTTAAACTACGAAAATTAAAAACTAAAACCCTATACTGTGAAAAAATGGCAAAATTTAAAATGAATCTCTTCTTTATTGAAATATAACGAATCACATCATTACCGGTGTGAGCTTGGATTACGGCAAAGTTCCGTTAAATGAAGAGTTGCGTCATTGATGTGATATAAAAAATGTAGTTATAATTTTAAAGATTATAACTGAAGAAAGAATAATTAATAACTCCCAAAAAAAAAAATGTAATAATTTTTAAAAGTTTTAAAGCCGTTTGTGACAGATTCCAATTTTAATTCCGGTTGATCCTGCCGGACCCGACTGCTATTTGGGTGAGGATAAGCCATGCGAGTCGAATGGGATACCTAAATTTCCCATGGCGAACTGCTCAGTAACACATGATCAACTTACCCTATTGAGAAAGATAACCTCGGGAAACTGAGGATAATATTTCATAGTTGAATTGGCTTGGAAAAGTTTTTCAACAAAAGGGATAGGGAAAATGGTCTCTATCCGCTATAGGATAGGATCGTGTTCGATTATGGTAGTTGGTGAGGTAAAGGCTCACCAAGCCGATAATCGATAGGGGCCGTGAGAGCGGGAGCCCCGAGATGGGTACTGAGACAACGACCCAGGCCTTACGAGGCGCAGCAGGTACGAAACCTCCACAATACACGAAAGTGTGATGGGGTTACCCAAAGTGTTCATTATTGAACTGTGGTAGGAGAGTAATGTCCCCTACTAGAAAGGAGAGGGCAAGGCTGGTGCCAGCCGCCGCGGTAAAACCAGCTCTTCAAGTGGTCGGGATAATTATTGGGCTTAAAGTGTCCGTAGCCGGTTTAGTAAGTTCCTGGTAAAATCGGGTAGCTTAACTATCTGTATGCTAGGAATACTACTATACTAGAGGGCGGGAGAGGTCTGAGGTACTACAGGGGTAGGGGTGAAATCTTATAATCCTTGTAGGACCACCAGTGGCGAAGGCGTCAGACTGGAACGCGCCTGACGGTGAGGGACGAAAGCCAGGGGAGCGAACCGGATTAGATACCCGGGTAGTCCTGGCTGTAAACGATGCATACTAGGTGATGGTACGGCTATGAGCCATATCAGTGCCGTAGGGAAACCGTTAAGTGTGCCGCCTGGGAAGTACGGTCGCAAGGCTAAAACTTAAAGGAATTGGCGGGGGAGCACCACAAGGGGTGAAGCCTGCGGTTCAATTGGACTCAACGCCGGGAAACTTACCAGGGGAGACAG
>Ga0307442_1000026_pt1 | contig 47807 bp, 48 predicted proteins | sample SalMarWE160430MG_FD_202143 | JGI IMG/M metagenome (GOLD analysis project Ga0307442, IMG submission 202143) | Salt marsh sediment microbial communities from the Plum Island Ecosystem LTER, Massachusetts, United States - WE1604-30 | ecosystem: Environmental > Aquatic > Marine > Intertidal zone >...
AAGCCCTACAGTGTCATCCTCCTTGATGAAATCGAAAAAGCCCATCCCGATGTGTTTAATATGCTGCTGCAGGTTTTTGAAGAGGGTCAGCTGTCAGACCATCTTGGACACACCGTCGATTTCAGGAATACGGTCATTATTATGACATCAAATGTGGGCAGCAAGGAGATAAACAAGGGTGGAAGTCTCGGTTTCACAACATCCGGGGCACAGGGTTTTATCGATATGAAAGACAAGGCCATGTCTGCGCTGAAGCGCGTGTTCAACCCCGAGTTTCTCAACAGAGTGGATGAGGTCGTGGTTTTTCATCCTCTTACGAAGAATCACATTGGTTCTATAATAGATTTAATGCTTGACGAAAGTACGAAGCAACTCGAAGAAAAGGGAATGGTATTCAACATCACAAAAACAGCGAAAGAATACCTGATTGAAAGGGGATATGATGAGAAATATGGTGCTCGTCCTCTGAGAAGAACTATACAGCGGGAAATTGAAGATCCTCTGGCAAATGAGATTCTTAAAGGAAAATTCAGGTCAGGCAGCACCATTGTTGCGGATTTAAAAGATAAAAAGATTTTATTCAAGGATGGTACCAGGAAGAAGAAAAAAGAACTTGAAAAAGTTGAAACGGCGTGATGTAATGAGTTGACAAACCGCCTTATGCAAGAATTAATTGAACTCCTATCGATTTTAGCATTCCTCTTCTTCTCTTTTATTTATTCCGGTTCTGAAGTTGCCTTACTATCCATACCCGATCACGAAAAGCACAAGCTCGCCAAGCATGGCGACAGGAAAAGTAAACGCATCATGGTCTCTCTTCGGCATCCGCAGAGAACTCTGATTACCTTGCTTGTCGGTAACATGGTGGTAAATATAGGCGCCTCGATCGTGGGTCAGCAGCTCTCAGGAACTCTCTTCGTAAGAAACCAGCTTTTTTATTCTGTTTTTATTATGACATTTCTGGTGCTGCTTTTCGGTGAAATCGTTCCAAAAAATCTCGCCGCTTCCAGGCCTATACTTTTTTCCAGGCTTTTTATCGGGGTTTTAGATGTTACCTATAGGATGTTTTATCCATTTATAGTACTTCTTGGAAAGCTTGCCGCAAGAAGGAGAAAGACAAAAAGCACATCTGTACTATCAAAGGACGAACTGACGGCTGCCGTTGAATCAGGCTCTGTTATCGGACTCGATGTACTGTCCGTACGTCTTCTGAAAAATCTTATTCGTATAATAGATACCCCCATAACTGATCTTATGGTGCCGAGGTCCGATATCATCGGTGCAGACATCAACGATCACTGGGCCGAATTAGAGAAGAAATTCACCGAAAGCCCGTTTTCAACGGTTCTGTTTTATGATGAAACAATTGACAATATACTGGGATACATACCCAAGACAAACCTTCTTTGTGCGAAAAAGAAAGATTTGAAGGCACTCCTCATTGAGCCTCTGTTCATTCCGGAATCGAAGCACATCCTCTCCCTGCTCGGGGATTTCAAGGAACGGAACAGATATATTGCCGTTGTTCTCAATGAATACGGTGGGACCACCGGTCTCGTTACCCTTAAGGAGATACTCGATACAATTTTCATTAAGGACATACTCATGAAAGGTTATTTACAGAAAAAGGGTACCGGCAGGTGGATGGTGAAGGGCACAATGAAAATTCAGGATCTGAATGATGCACTGCAGATTGAATTGCCGACCGAGTACAGTACCGTCAGCGGATTCGTGATCGATCTTTTCGGAGGAGTACCGAAGGTTGGTACGACTATCGAGATTGCAGATGGATACACAATTATTATTTTGAAGAGCGACGAGAAACAGATTGAATTAATGGAGATCAGACACAGTGTTCCCTGATGTTCTCATTATTTTCGGACTGGTTACGGCCTGGGCTTTTTTTGCCGGTTCAGAGACCGCATTTATATCAGCCAATCGGTTCAAACTCTACACGATGCGCAAAAAAGGAGTACCGGGTGCCCGCTTTGTGTATCACATGCTTGAAAAACCGGAAAGAATTCTTTCGACAACCCTCGTCGGAACGAATATTTCCCTTGTTCTGGCTGCGAACCTTACTGCACTTCTGTACTTCGGCCTGTTCGGCCGGCCGAGGCCTGTTTTATCGTTGCTGACTATTACAGTTCTTTCACTCATATTTTGTGAAGTGCTTCCGAAAAATATCGCACTGAACAACAACCTTCGGTGGTCACTTGCAAGCGGACCTCTCATGTATTTTTTCTATATAGTCTTTTTTCCAGTAGGAAAAGTATTTTCATTTCTGGCACGCATAGTGATGAGGATTATGGGGGTTCATACGGGAGAAAAATATGGGCTTTTCAGGCATAAGGATGATGTTCGTTTTTTCCTGACAACCCATCTAGAATCTCGACTGACAAGGGATGAAAGCAGGTATTTCATGGATTCTCTTGAGTTCAGCGAGAAAACTCTTTCCGAAATAATGACACCGCTCGTTGAAATAAATGCGCTTTCTTCCACCGCCACTGTGCGTGATTGCATCGATTTCGTCGGGGAATACGGCAGGGCCTCGATACCGATTTTCAAAACACGTATCGATGACATAATCGGTGTTGTCTATGCAGATGAGCTCCTCGGGAAAGATAAAAGTACGTGTGTATCGGACATAATGCATGAACCAGCTTTTTTTCCGGAATCAAAAAACCTCGGCGAGCTGTACAGGGAATTGTATCAAAGAAAAATACCAACCGTATTTACGGTCGATGAGTTCGGCGGAGTTACCGGACTTGCTACGATATACGATATAGGGGAGGAGGTGACCGGTAGAATCACCGGGATTGAAAAACAGAATCTGATAATGGAGGTTCGCAAGGGGGAATATATCTGCAGCGGAGATGTCGAGATTGACGACATCGACTATCTTCTGTCTATTTCAACCGGTCATCAAAACTTCACGACGCTGAACGGGCTTCTGACCAAAAACCTGGGAAAAATCCCTGAAAGTGGTAACTTTATTATCGTACAAGGATATAAATTTATCGTTGAGCAGAGCAGCAAGAAGAGGGCGGAACTGGTTCGAATTCAGAAGGTGACCTAGTTTTTGGTGACCACAAAGATTTTTCGGTAGTATATTCAAGTAATCCCGTTCTCCACGACGATTTGAGGGGTATGTCTGCTCACCGGCATATAAAGGGCACTAAATGTACCAAGGGCACTAAATGTACCAAGGGCACTAAATGCATTATTCGGACGTAAAACGACCGGATAACATCTAAAACAAGATCTTAAATACAGGATAAATGTATGTCACCCAAGCGTGTTTTACCGATCGTTCTCACTCTGATACTATTCTGTGTCTTTCCTGTTTTCGCTGCAGATTATGAAGGAAAAAAAATAGTAGATGTACGCTATGAAGGGATATTGCAGAACGATCTCCTGTCCGTTAAGAACGTTGTAAAAACCAAAGCCCGTTCCCCCCTTTCAATGCATACTCTTGATGAGGATATCAAGGCACTCTATAACCTGGAGCTGTTCAAGAATATTACAGTTGACGTTGTTGAGCAGGGCGAAGGAGTTGTGGTGACCTTTCAGTTTGAAGAGCTTCCTACAGTGAATGAAATAATTATTCGCGGAAATAAAAAAGTTTCGGACAGGTCGATAAAAGATGCAATTTTATTGAAAAAAGACTCAGTGTTCAGAGAAATCGACGCTGAGAAGGATATTCAGAACATTATTGATCTCTATACTGACAAAGGCCGTCCGAATTCCCGGGTGACGTACGAGGTAAAGAACGTAAAAAAGAAAAAAAAGAAAACCGAGATCAATAAAGTCGACCTGGTTTTTACCGTCAAGGAAGCAAGAAAGCTTGTTGTCCAATCGCTGCAATTCAGCGGTGTTTCAGTGGTTAAAGAAAGCGGTTTGCGCAAGGTTATGAAAACCAAACAGCGCGGGTACTGGTTTTCACAGGGATTTTTCAAGGACACGGATTTTGAGCTTGACAGGAACAAGATACTCGAGTATTACGCTGACAGAGGCTATATTGACTCCAGCATCGTGAAGGTGGATAAAGATACGATAAGAAATGTGAAGAAGAAACGGGATGAGCTTTTTATAACGATTTATATCAGCGAGGGAAAGCAGTATAAATTCGACGGGGTGACCATAAGCGGAAATAAAATATTCACTGATGATGAGCTTTATCCCCTGATAACTCTGAATAAGGGGGATGTGTTCAATAAATCCAAATGGGAAGCGAGTATTCAGGGTATCAGAAATCTACTTGCGGAAAACGGGTATATATACTTTGCAATGGATATCGATGAAAACAAGGATACGACAAACCACATCATTTCCTATGCGATACACCTGACGGAGAACAGCAAGGCGCATGTCGAGAATATATTTATTACCGGCAATAAAAAGACCAAGGACTTCGTTATTGAAAGAGAGCTTGAAATCAAGGAAGGGGAAATTTTCAATGCGAAAAAGATCCAGCGTTCGCGCGAAAAACTGTACAATCTGCAGTACTTCTCGGCTGTAAACATCGATGTTAAACCGGGAACCGAGTTAGGTCTCGTTGATTTGATATTCGACGTTGAAGAACAGAGAACCGGTCTTTTCAGTTTTGGGATGAGCTATTCGACCTCCGGATACGGTATTTCCTTGTTTGAAGAAGTTTCGGCCAAGAATTTTTTGGGAAGGGGTTTGAAGCTCCACGAAAAGGTAAATATAGGTTTTGTACAGCAGTCAATCGAATTCGGACTCGATGAACCATGGCTTTTGAATACACCGACCTCTGCGGGTGTTACCTTTTCATGGTCGAGAACAGAATACGGTACAAGAAGCGGCGATTTCGTGTATACCTGGAATCCCGATAATCCCAATTATGATCACAACGGTTATGAGCTGCCGGATGGTGTGGTGGAGATTGACAATGGAGACGGTACGTATACGCTCGATTACACCGATGCAGTTTCAATGGACTACGTCAACAGTACGTATAAAGTTGCGTTTCGTCTTGGCAGAAGGTTTTATCGATACTATGGCCTGAATTCAGAGCTTGGTTTTTCGGTATTCAGAAATTACTCCGATTCGGATCTAGTTCCATTTGAAGAGGGACTTCGTGACCAGTATTATGACGGATATCCCTGGAACTGGAAGAACTATCTGAGCTTGACCGGCTACAGAGATACAAGGGATCTTTCCTACTTTGCTACCCGCGGAACGTATATCTCGCAGAATATCGCTTTTTACGGCGGTTTTTTGGGCGGATACAGTGATTTCATTCGTCTGAGCACCGATATGAATGTAAATGTCAAGACTATAGGTAAGTTCGTTCTGTCTTCACGCCTGAACTTCGGATTTATCGTGCCGTACTTCGGCTTGCCGCTTTCAATTGATGACAGTGATTATTTGAGAATCGATACATGGAATGAGGGCAGGGGATGGCAGCATCCCAGTCAGTTTGGAAGTCTCTATTCGTTGAGGGGCAGGGCGGAGCTCAACTTCAGCCTTGAATATAGATACCCGATCGAGGAGAGAATTTTATGGGCGCTTACTTTCTTCGATATAAGTGATCTCTACGATACTCCCGGTGATTTTTCCATAAATTTCAAGGATTTCTACTATAGTTTCGGATTGGGGCTCAGTGTTGTAATTCCAGGCTTTCCGATTCGCCTGTATCTGGCGAGACGGTTTAAATACGATAAGACACTTGGAAAACTTCAGTTTGCAAACAGCCAATCTTTCTTCAGAGACTGGGATTTTGTGCTTGCAATCGCGGGATTTTTCTAAGTAAAATAGTTCAGCACACAAAAAGGAGCGGACAATGAACAAGAAGATTCTGCTTGTTATATCGCTTATTCTTTTTTTGCTTCTGCCCCTTGTTTCTCTATGGCCGATAACTCTGGTACGGGTCGGATATGTTGATTTAGATACTATCATCAGTACCTATACACAAAAGTACATCGACACGGAGATTACGATGCGGGAGGAGTATATCAACCAGCTCAACAACACCTACAATGAGCAGTATTATGGAATGACTGATGTTGAACGAGAGGAGATGCGGACAAAGATCAGGGATCAAAACGAGGTGCTCCAAGTGCTTCGATACAATCAGAATGCCCTGCAATCATCCGGAAATATTGAGGATAAGAATTTATTACAAATAATCGAAAGTAATATCATGGAAGCAATAAAGAAGACGAGTGAACTGGAGGGGTTCAGTCTTATAATAGATAAAACCGGAAATTTTATTTACGGCAGCGATGATATAAACCTTACAGATAAAGTGTTTTTCAGATTGGACGAAAAACTTCTAGACCTGCAAAACCACGAACCACTTGCGCCGATTACACTGGAATTGAAAGATGAATCTGCAGTGGAGTAATAAAATCTTTAAAGAAATGCACTGTATAAACAATATTCAAGAGGGGAGGTACGTCGGTTTATGGAAAAAAGTACAATGGATATAGAAGAAATAAAAAAATTCCTTCCACACAGGTATCCGTTTCTTTTTTTGGACAGGGTAGCCGATATGAGAGAAAACGGTCTCACTGCAATCAAGAATGTAACCGGAAACGAAAACTTCTTTCAAGGACATTTTCCCGGATATCCCGTTATGCCGGGTGTACTGCAGATTGAAGCTCTTGCCCAGGCTTCGGCTCTTTTTGTTATTTATAAGTTTAAGTTGAAAAATAAACCTGTTTATTTCATGGCTTTAAATAATGTGAAATTTAGAAGTCAGGTCTTTCCCGGTGATACCCTGCGTCTGGAAATCGAGCTTCAGAGGTTCGGCGGCAGGGTGGCACGTGTAAGAGGGAAGGCCTATGTTGAAGATCAAATTGCTCTTGAAGCTGAAATGGTGGCCATGATTGAAACCGGGTGAAAATCCAGCCTCCCTAATTAGCCTACATGCACGGCTCATACGGGAAAAAAAATCAAATAATCCGATCAATGTGAAGTTGAAAGGAGTGATAAAAGATGTCTGTACACCCGACTGCACTCATTGATAAAACGGCGGACATCGGCAAAGGTAATGAAATAGGCCCCTATGTTGTTATTGAAGGAAAGGTTAGGATAGGCAACAATAATAGAATAGGCCCGGGAACCATAGTTACCGGAAATACGGCTATAGGCAATGGAAATATAATTCACGGTCACGTGTATATCGGAAACGAACCACAGGATCTCTCATACAATGGAGATGAAACAAATGTTGTCATAGGCGATCGCAACACTTTTCGTGAATATTCAAATGTTCACAGAGGGACGAAGAAGGACAGTGCAACAGTTATTGGAGATGACAATTATTTCATGGTATCGGCCCACATTGCGCACAACTGCCGTGTTGGAAGCCATGTTATTATGGTGAACAATGCAACACTCGGCGGGTACTGTGAGGTTCAAGATTTCGCCTTTATCAGCGGATATGTACTCGTGCATCAGTTTGTTCGTATCGGCGGCTACTGCATAATCAGTATCGGAACTGTGGTAACACAGGATATTCCTCCGTACATGATGATTTCAGGCAGTCCTGCGAGTGTGAGTGGGCTCAATGTTATCGGGTTGAGACGAAACGGTTTCAATACAGAGAGAAGAGCGGCTATTAAGAGGGCGTTCAAGCTCATGTACAGAAGCGGATATAACCTTACGCATTCCGTTGCTGAAATAAAAAGACTTATAACAGAAAACGAAGTATCCGTTGAAGCCGCTGTAGATTTAAATCGGCTGATTGGTTTTATTGAAAGCTCCACGAGGGGAATATTGCTTCGTCCCATACAAACAAAGCATGGAGGGGAGTAAGTTGTATCTTGTTGGGATAGATGTCGGAAATCGTAGAATCGGTATCGCGATAAGCGATGCGGAAAAAAAAATAGCCTTTCCAGCCGAAGTTATTGAACGTGAAAAAAACAGCTACGGATTAAAGAAGCTGAAGAAAATAATTGGGGAAAAACCTGTAGATGCGTTTGTTGTCGGTATTCCATACAGAGAAAATGGAACAATAGGCCAGCAGGGAGAAAAGGTACTGGAATATATAGAGAGCCTGAAAAATTATTTTCATATTAAAGTAATTTCATGGGATGAGCGGTATACAACGATTATCGCGGAAGAAGTGCTTCTCTCTGATAATATACGGCGTGAAAAGCGCAGACAAGTAGTCGATAAACTCGCTGCACAGCAGATTCTGCAATCCTACCTCGATCATATCAATTCCACATGACGCTATATTTTATATAGTTGTTTATCTATTTCATACGATATTTTTTTTCGATATAGTATTATTTTTTATACTACCACAACCCTCGTTCATATTACATGCCGTGATGGACTATCTTTGCCAGCTTTTAATAAAAGGTAGCTGTTGTTTTCCATGGTATTCAAAATAGATGGAAGGAGGGTGGTAATTATAATGTGGATAGCAAGTTACTGTATTAGAAATGATCTAAATGGAAGTAGACATAATATATCTTATAGGAAATATTTCTGTTTTGTTTATTTAGCCAAAGATATGTGATGCGTGTATCACTTTTAAAAAAAATACGCCCATAGGCTTCTATGTCTTTGTTTCTATCTTTTTATCAGATGTTTTTGATTTATCTGATCCGGCCTCTTTCTGGGATGTGTCAGGCTTTTTTACTTCTTTTTTGCCTGAAAAATCACTCGAGGATTTTTTGTAATCTGTGGTATAAAAACCGCTGCCCTTGAAAATAACACCGATCCCGCCGCTTATTATACGCTGCAGCACACCTCCGCAGACCGGACACTCTCGTACAGGATCATCACTCATCTTCTGAAAAAATTCAAATATCTCACCGCAGTTACTACATTTATACTCGTATGTCGGCACTGTATAACCCTCTTGCTTTGATAGATTGTACTGTATAATCTATAAAAATAATAATATTAAAAAAAAATGTCAATTACACATTTAAACACGGGCTCCCAGATAATCGACGACTTCAAAAATTTGCACCGGTTTCTTTTTACCCTTGACACGTATATTGTCAAGCTCTCTGCATAAAAAACTATCTTTTATTACTTGATAGGTGAATTCGCTGACAATAATATTAGTGCCATAAATTTTATTGGTTCCTTCCAGGCGGGCACCGAGGTTGACATTGTCACCCATGAGCGTATAATCCATTCTATTGCTTGAGCCCATATTTCCTACAGTCATGATACCGGTATTGAGCCCTATGCCGATATTGAGTCTCTTTGCTTCCGGCCATGATTCATTCAGGTTGTGCAGTTTGGTCATCATATCTAAAGCAGCTCTTGTTGCAAGTTCGGCATGGTTTTCCTGCTCAATTGGAGCATTCCAGAACGCCATAATCTCATCGCCGACGTATTTATCAAGGGTACCTTCATAATTGAAAATAATATCCGTCATTGCCGAGAGATACTCATTCAGGTGAGAAACGAGCTCTTGAGGAGACAATTTCTCAGATAGCGTGGTAAATCCTCGGATATCTGAAAATAGCACGGTAATTTCTTTATCCTCTCCCCCTAGTTCGAGTTTTTCAGGATGTTTTAAAAGCTCGTCCACGACACTTTTACTGACGTAGTTTGAAAACATACCCTGAATAGCCTTCTTTTCCTTTTCCTCGGTTAGTATTCGGTACACAATCATAGAAAACAGTGTGAGTACCGCTGTGATAAGCGGAGCGCTGAGATTCAGTACGTACCGGTATTTGTCAAAAACAAAGATTACAGTGAAGAAGTACGCGACCGCAAGTACGATAATTGATATATAGCTGTACAAAATTGATTTTCTGCCGACTATATAGCTTATGAGTAGACCGAATACAATAATGAGAAGGATATTGATATAGTCCTTTGAAAAGGAGATAAAATCTCTGTTGATAAGCTGGGTTACGGCATTTGCAATCATCTCAATACCAAACATCTGGCCCTGCGGTGTTCGATGTACATCCTGCAGCCCCTCGGCATATACCCCGACAAGCAGTATCTTGTTCTTGAAGTACCGTGCGCTCACCCTCCCCTTCACGACGTCTGAAAATGATTTCATTTGAAAAACACCGGGCCTTCCGTAATAGTTAATAATAATAGTTCCCTGTTCATCGATAGGAATGACGACATCTTCCACATGTTCGGGAGTCGTCCCTGTGGCGCGTATAGTTGCATCTTTCAGAATGATATTTTTTCCCATGTTGATTTCAATATCTTCAAGGCCGACGTTATAGTAGAGCATGGCCATCAGAAGAACGGTTGACGGATAGTATTTATTGTCGATTTTCACCACAAGAGAAAACCGCCTGACGGTCTTGTCTGCATCTCTCTCTGCAAGCCTCGTATTAAGGCCGTACAGAGATGTCGCCGCCCCGATATGGACACCGCTTTCGATAATCTCTGCAATGGGGGGCGTGATTACATTAACCACCTGTTTGTATTTGTCATTCGCTTCAATGCCGAGATAATTGAGCATTGCGATTCTTTTTTTTATGTCATCGCTTACATTCGGCACCTGCGTGCTTGTATCTGCAAACAGATCGATAACCGTGTTGTCCCGGTATCGGTGAAGGGCATCAGCGACAATTCTGTCCTCATCCTTGTTTCTGGAGTTCTCTGTGAAAAGAACGTCGATAAGCACCCCGGTCGGCCTGCTGGATTGATCCTTATTTGCATTGTTCAGAAAATCTGCATATACTTCTCTGTTCCACGGGTATCTCCCGAGGTCCGAGAGGCTCTTTTCGTCAAATCCGAATATTACAACATCGCTTCTTAACCCCTTTGCCCTGTTGATTCTGTATACGCCTTCACTTATCTTTTCCGGCCGGTGGAATGCATCAGTCATAAAGAAGTTAAGATTCATCGATTTTGCTTCGATCGCATCGATAATAATGGTGTTCTTGAGGAAAAAGATCATGAGAAGTATAATTACAACGCCTATAAGTAAGCTGATGTTTTTCGATGTAAAAATTTTGCTCTTTCCCCTGGCTTTTGCCATCTTTTCCTCCCTGCACTCATTACATCATTACATGAATGCCCGGTTAATCGTATGTTGTAATCCAGAATATGCCTGGAATCTACTAGCTTCAGCCGGTACTTTTAAGAAATAGAAGTTTCTTTTTTGCCAGATCTGACCAGCTGCTCCAGTTGTAGTCTGAGACGATCTTTGAATACTCTTTTTCGGCCGATTCTCTATCGTCGAGTTGTTCATAGATCTCGGCGAGGCTGTAATGTACAGATGGGATAATAAACGCTTTTTCGTACCTGTCGATTATATTCCGATACGTCTCTTCCGCTTTCTTAAATTCGCTCATCTGTTCATATGATCGTGCCACCCCCAGAAGACAGAGCATTGCGCTGTACGAGCCTGTTTTTATCTCAGAGCCCTTCTGAAAACGTTCGAGCGCCGTGGTATACTCTTGAGCCCTGTAGTAAATATTTCCCATAAAATATGCACTTTTTGAAGCGGCAATTGAGTTTGGATGTTCATCGATGACGACCTGAAACTTTTTGTTTAAATCGAGAAGTTTTTTTGTCACCGTATCGGCATCGGCGCTTTTGTCATCGACTATGCTCCTGTATACCAGATATACTTTACCAAAACTGCTTTCGGCTACACCCTCTTTCTTTGTCATCAGATAGTGGACATAAAAGTATGAGCCGAGCAGCACTACAGCAACTGCCAGAAAAATCAAAATAGTCTTGATATACGAAGCAACAAATTTTTCAACTTTACGTGTAATGATGGTAAAAACATCATCATGCTTTTTAGCCATGCATGTCTCCTGTTACCGGCGGCAGTACGTTCACCAGTCTATAGTTTGTTGATATTCAGTTCATTAATCAGTCTGGACAGGTAGGTACGCTGGATCTGTAAAATCGTGGATGCCTTTGTCTGTTTCCATCCTGATTTTTCAAGCACTTTTGTGATATAGTTTTTCTTGAAATCATTCACCGCTTCTTTAAGGGGAAGCGTGGGTTGAAGGTCAACAGAAGCAGCTGAGATGTTTTCGATATATAAATCTCTTGATGTTATCGTGTCATTCCTACAGAGCACCACTGAGCGTTCGATTACGTTCGCCAGTTCACGGACGTTACCGGGCCAGTAGTATCCTTTCAGGGTCATGAGCACATCATATGAGAAACCCCGAATATTTTTTTTCAATTCTCGGTTGAATTTTTCAAGGAAGTATTTAGAAAGCGGCTCAATGTCTTCCTTCCGTTCTCTAAGTGGGGGGATATAAATAGGAAATACGTTCAGTCTGAAAAACAGGTCTTCCCGGAATCTGTTGTTCTTGACCTCTTCATAAAGATTTTTATTTGTTGCTGCAATAAGGCGGAGGTCCGCCTTTTTCGATGTGGTACCACCCACACGCTGAATTATATGATCCTGCAACACCCGGAGAAGCTTCGACTGCACCGCATATGACAGCTCCGCCACCTCGTCAAGAAAAATAGTTCCGCCGTTTGCAAGCTCGAACTTACCCATTTTATCGCTGATTGCGTCAGTAAAGGCTCCTTTTACATGTCCGAAAAGTTCTGTTTCTATGAGGTTGTCCGGAATAGCGGCGCAGTTGACTTTTATGAGAGGATTTTTCATTCGAAGGCTCTTATAGTGAATATACTCTGCAAACAGCTCCTTTCCGGTGCCGCTTTCACCGAGCAGGAGTACCGATGTGTTTGTTTCCGCAACCTGAACGGCCATTTCAAGTTTTTCCCTGATAAGGTTCGACTCTCCGATGAACACAGGTACGCCCTTTCCGTTTACCAGCTCCTTTTTTAATGTAACATTCTCAAACTTGATATCCTGATATAGGCGCGCGTTTTCTATGGCGACCCCTGCCAAATTTGAAAATGTTTCAAGCAGATTCTGGTCTTCCTTTGTAAAGCTATTTGCACCGATCTTGTTGATGACTTCAAGCACGCCGATTGTCTTATCCTTAAGTTTGAGCGGGACACAGAGTATTGATTTCGTTTGGTAGTTTATTTTTTTACTGATATCTTTAAACCATCGCCCGTCTTGCTGGACATCGGATACCAGCAGCGGTTTCGAGTGTTGTGCCACCCACCCTGCGATTCCCTCGCCTATTTTTAATGTGAACTTCTTGACCTCTTCACCTTTGTCGCCGAGAGCGACGTTGAAATAAAGTTCATTTGTGGTTTCATCGATGAGGAGAAGCGAGCTGGCCTCAGCTTTAACTACCCTGTTTGCTGAATCCATGATTCTTTGCAGGACTTCGTTTATATCGAAGGTGGAATTAATGAGAGTACTGATTTTTATAATTTCTTCAAACTCTCTGTTCTGCAACGGAATATCCATCTATTCCCCTATTTTAGAAAGATCGATAAGATCCCCTATTGTGACGGAACCGGTATTTGTGTTTTCATCCTCCATATATTTTGTTATTTCCTTTTTTTCAAGGTGGGTTAGGTACTCACGTATACTCAATGTAACTTTTCTCTTGTTTTCGTCGATGTCTATAACAGCAGCTTTTATCTCATCACCGATCTTAAACAAGCTGGCCGGATCATCCACCCGTTCATTTGAAAGCTGTGATATATGGATCAATCCTTCGATATCTTCATCGACCTTAACGAATACTCCAAAATCCACAATACTTGTTACCGTTCCGCTTACAATACTTCCTTTGGGATGTTTTGCCTTGAGAGTCGTCCAGGGATTCTCCTGAAGCTGTTTTACTCCGAGCTTGATTTTATTGTTTTCTTTGTCAATCGAGAGCACCATAGCCTCTACAACCTGATTTTTTTTATACAGGTCAGATGGATTCTTCACCTGTTTTGCCCATGACATATCTTCGACATGAAGAAGTCCGTCTATACCCTCTTCAAGCTCGATAAATACGCCGAACTTGGTTATCCGCACAACCGTTCCTTTAATTTTGGAATTGACCGGATAGCGTACTTCCACGTCATCCCATGGATTTGGAAGGACTTGCCGGAGGCCGAGGGATACAGTTTTCTTTTGCAGATCGTACTCTAACAGCATGACCTCAACCTGCTCGCCGCTTTTCAACACCTCTTTCGGATGTTTTATTCTTTTTGTCCAAGAGAGTTCAGAGATATGCAGCAGACCTTCTATCCCCTCTTCGAGTCCGATAAAGGCACCAAAGGGTGTAATATTCTTGACCGTACCTCTGAACACCTTTCCCTTTTCATACCGCTCTGAGAATGTAAGCCATGGATCAGGCACGAGCTGCTTCAAACCAAGAGATATTTTACGACTCGTTGAATCCATAGAAAGTATTTTACAGGTAATTGAATCGCCGGCATTCAGCCGTTTCTTGGGGTCATTCACTCTTCCCCAGCTTAAATCTGTTGTATGCAGAAGACCGTCAATTCCACCAAGGTCGATGAATGCACCGTAACTGACAATATCCTTGACCACTCCCTCTACTTCATCCCCAATACGCTTGTTGTTGAAGAACTTCAGTATCTTTTTTTCCTGCATTTCCTCGAGGTATCTTCTGTGAGAAAGCACTACGTTGTTATTTCTTTCAAACCTATCGATTTTAAACAGAACACTTTTACCGATATACGCTTCCGGATTTTCAACCCTTCGGATGTCAAGCTGTGAAGTCGGCATAAAGGCCTCGATTATGCCCTTGATCAGTACCTTAAAACCACCTTTAATTCTTTCAGAAATCGTACCCTCGACAGGGAGACCTTCTTCGTATGCTTCCTTAATTTCATTCCACTTGATTATTTCATCTGCCCTCTGTTTGGAAAGTACGAGCCTCCCCTCCCTGTTTTCCATGCGTACGATCATGACTTCGATTTTTTCACCACGGGAAGGTTCTTCCTCGAACTCGGTCTTTAAAATTTCACCCTCTGATTTGTATCCAATATCCACAAAAACGGATTCTGGTGTCACTTCAACAACAACTCCCTCAATAATCATTCCCTCTTCAAAGGTGGAGAGGTCTTTTATGAATTCTTCATGAAATGTTTCTTCGGCAGTACTTTCGCTGTCTCTGTTTTCTGTTTTCGATAAATTATTCTCCGGCTGGGTCTGGTTTGCTCCAACATCGGTTTTTTCATCAGAGTTGTGACTGGAATTAAAATCGTTGATGGGTCCTTCAAAGCTTTCAGTTGTATCTGAACCCGTGTGATCAACTCTGAGTTCACTATGATTCTCCATGATTTACAGCTCCTCTTCTGATTTCATGTATTCGGTGTACTAGTACGTCACATACTTCTTTGATCGACATGTCGGTTGAGTCAATATAATACGCATCGGCGGCTTTTTTAAGAGGGGACGTAATCCTCGAGCTATCATACACATCCCTCTGCCTAATTTTTTCAGCCATTGTGCTAATATCAGTTGTGGTAGAATTACTGTTTTTATCATAAAACCTTCTTCGTGCACGTTCCTCAATCGATGCATCGAGGTAGAATTTATATCTTGTGTCCGGAAATACAGCGGTGCCGATATCCCTTCCCTCAACAACCACATCTTTATTTTCACTTATGTTTCTTTGAAGTTCAACCATTTTTTTTCGTACAAAATCAAGGCTGGAGATATAGCTCACATTATCAGTCACTTCATCGCTTCTTATTTTCTTTGTGACATCGACTCCATTGACAAAAACCCGATTCCCCTTCATGGAAATAGAGAAGCTGTTCAGGCTGTCTTTTATTTTTACGATGTTTTTAAGAGGTATCCGTTGTTCCAGAACATACAGAGTAAATGCCCGGTACATCGCTCCCGTGTCAAGGTATACATGGCCGAGCATTTCTGCGACCCGTTTTGCAACTGTACTCTTTCCTGCACCTGCCGGTCCATCGATTGCTATAACCACAGCGTGATGTTTTTCTCCTCTGGAGTACCCTGTCAGTTTGCACTATCTCTGAAAAGAAGGGCTTTGTCCCGCTCGCTCAGCACTCTGCATTTTCCAGGAGGCAATAACCCCAACCCGAGTGAACCGATTGACACCCGTTTCAAGGAAATTACCTTGATGTGGGAGCGTGAACACAATTTTCTGATCTCTCTGTTCCTGCCCTCAGAGAGAACGATCTCATATTTTTTTGGTGAAAGTGTCCTATAGTTTTGGATACGCAATTGCTCTCCATTAATATATACTCCCTTTTTCCAGCCATCAATTAAATTATTTTGTATCGGTTTGTTCGTCTCAACTACATATCGTTTCAAAATGTTTGTTGACGGGTGAATAACCTTCTGAGCGAAATCACCGTCATTTGTCAGGATGAGCAGCCCTTCAGACAGAAAGTCAAGTCGGCCTGCCGAAAACAGTCCCGAACTTTTATACCTGTTTGGAACGAGGTCGTAAATAAGCGGTTTTCCGGAGGGGTCGGCCCTGGAACAGAGATAACCGGGCGGTTTATTGAGCATGAGATATACTGCCGGGCCTGTCTTCCAGACAGGTTTCCCGTTGATTTCAACTGTTGATTTTTCATCTACTTTAACACCGAGCCTATCCACAAAACTGCCGTTGACACGAACCCTGCCATCCTGTATCAAATGTTCGGCCTTTCTCCTCGATGTATACCCGCGCATTGCAATAAGTTTCTGTAAGCGCACATATGTCACAGGTACCACTCTCCTTTTAAGTAACTTCTTGCAAAGTTTCTTACAGATACTCGGTCACGAAATGATACATCCTGTAAAGGATACATCCTGTAAATGATACATCCTGTAAAGGATACATCCTGTCAAGGACTTTCCCAAGGGGACTTACGCCGCTTCTAAGTAAAAGCAGCGGCTTGACGATTCGTTTACGTGGTTTCATATTCTCCCGGAACAGGCAGGTCTTTCAGGCTCAGAAGCCCGAAATATTTTAAAAATTTTGCAGTCGTTCCGTACAGCACGGGCCTGCCGGGGACATTTTTTCGTCCGGTAACGCGTATAAGTTGATACTCAAGCAAAGTCCGTATTACATGGCCAACCGCAACTCCTCTTATGCGTTCTATCTCTACTCTGGTTACAGGTTGTTTATACGCAATGATTGCAAGTGTTTCCAGGGCCTGAGTCGACAGGCGCAGTTTCTTTCTCGTGTCGTAATGTTCTGCAAGTTCGTCATACAGGGCGGGCTGGATCGTCAAATAATATTCACCAGATTCATTTTTCGCAATGTACAGAGATGATTGTGAATCCTTCAGCCTTTTTCCCAGCTCATCAATAGTATTTTCAACCGCTTCTCTGTTGGTACCGGTAATCTGTGCAATGTATTTTACATGTACCGGTCTGTTTTCCAGAAAGAGGAGTGCTTCGATCAGCTGTACTGTTTTTATATTGGGTATGGAGGTATCTGTCATCAGTTCTCTTCACGGCGCATCAATTTAATGCTTCCGAACAACTTGTGCTGGAGAATATAGATTTTTTTCATTTTTACGAGCTCCAAAAGAGCGAGAAATGAGATAATCAGTTCATATTTTGAATAATGAGATGAAAACAGAGAACTGAACAGTACGCTCTGATTTTCAATCAACAGATTTATGATTTCATCTATTTTGTCTTCGATGGAAATCTCTTCGAGCTCTAACGATTTAAACACCTGTTTGTCCACCTCTTTCGCTACGCGCGAAAAGGCAAGTATCAAATCGACAACCGATATTTCCTCCCAGTTTTCTCCGTCCTTGAAATCAATAATCAGCTGTGGGTCTCTCCTGATGAGTATTTTACCGGTTTCAAGATTCTGCTTTAAAGCATACGAAATATTCTTATACTTCTGATATTCTATGAGATTTTCTATGAATTCTCTTCTCTCATCGCCCTCCCCCTCTTCAATATCAATTTCCTGGGGAAGAAGTATTCTCGACTTGAGATAAAGGAGCTGGGCGGCGGTAAAAATAAATTCCGATGCAATATCCGGGTCGCTTTGACCGCCTGTTCTTCTGATGAACTGACCTGTAATTTCCGATATGGAAAGCTCCTGTATACGTATTTTCGAATTCTTGACGAGGTACAGTAGCAGATCAAAAGGACCTTCGAAAATATCGAGCTTTACAGTATAGGCATTCATGGAAATGAGCTGTTCCTCTGCACGTGTATCACCTTTTCGGCAAAGGTAACTCCTCTCTTGATTTATAACAGACTATTCGGTTACCCGCAGAATGCTTTAAAGCGGTATTGTTCAGTTTACTCCGTTCTGATTCGAGTTCTGAAATACGTTGTTCAAGGATTATCTTTTCACCCTGTATGTACAGACAATCTGTAAGCTCGGAAAGGGGGATCAGCATGAATTCTCTGTTCATCAACTCTCTGTGGGGTATAATCAGAGATGGTGATTCAACTGTTATGCCCTGTATATACAGAATATCGATATCGATGATACGGGGACCCCAGTGAAACGTCGGCTTTCTCCCGGTTGTTTTCTCGATTGACTGCATGTTATCGAGCAAAGCACGCGGAGAGAGGCAATGGGTATCAATCTTTACGACCATGTTAAGAAAATCGGGCTGATCCCTGTATCCGACAGGAGAAGTTTCAAAGATCGAAGACACCGCAAGGATGTTGCAGCATTTTCTAATGAGAGATATTGCCTTTATCAGGTTGTGTTCCCTGTCTCCAAGATTTGAACCCAATCCAAGATACGCTGTGTTCATTGTTCTCCGGTAGATACGGCATCGCCGTGTGATAAAATCGAATCGGGTAGACGGGGGTATACTACTACTCGAGTCCGAGGACATCCGCCATACTGAAGAGACCGTTTTTTTTCTGAACGATGAATCGGGCGGCACGTGCAGCGCCTGCTGCGTATGTTCTTCTGCTGCTGTTCCGGTGTATCAGTTCGATCCTCTCGCCTGGGCCGGCAAAGAACACGGTATGATCCCCGACTATATCGGCAGCACGGAGTGCCATAATTCCTATTTCACCTTTATCCCTGCTGCCGACCTGACCCTGACGTCCGTAAACAGCGACGTCATCAAGCTGTAACCCCCTCTCTTCGGCAATGATCCTGCCGAACTGCAAAGCAGTTCCGGACGGTGCATCCTTTTTCAAATTGTGATGTATTTCAACGATTTCAGCGTCGTACCCATTTCCGAGTATTTCAGCTGCCCGTTTTACCAGGTAAAAGAGGGTGTTTATTCCAAGGCTCATATTCGGTGACAGGAGTATCGGTATTTTTTCGGCACAGTTACGAATATTACCGTGCTGGCGGGCTGTAAAACCGGTTGTGCCAATAACAAACGCCGCTTTGCTGTCTTTTGCTCTGTCGATTTTGCTAAGTACCGCTTCCGGAACTGTGAAATCCACCACAACATCGGTTTTTTCGACAGTGCTTCTGAAATCCGCTGTTATGGAAACACCGATATTTCCAATTCCTGCAACCATCCCTGCGTCCTGGCCTATTGCTGGGGATTTTTCAGCCTCGATTGCACCGATAATACGCATGTCATCACTTTCATTAAAAACAGCGATATTCGTCCTGCCCATCCTTCCCGCTGCACCGCAAATTGTCACATTGATCATACTTCCACTCCGCTCAGATGTTTACAATGGTTAATGCTGTATGAATATAGTATCGGGGAGTTGCTTTTTCCAAATTTGTTATTTTTCCGGCTTTGTATCTTCTTTTTCTCCACTGAAATACTGCTCTCTGATCTTCTGTTCGATGTTTTCCTTTATTGTTGGATTGTCGGAGAGAAACTTTTTTGCCGTCTCTCTTCCCTGGCCTATTCTCTCTTCTTCATAGGAGTACCAGGTGCCGCTTTTTTGCACCACCCCCATATTTACACCCAGGTCGAGCAGCTCACCTTCCTTTGATATGCCCCGATCATACATAATTTCAAACTCTGCAATTTTGAATGGCGGCGCAACTTTGTTCTTCGCGACCTTCACCTTTACTCTGCTTCCGACCGCCTCCGTACCCTTTTTAAGCGTCTCGGTTCTTCGAATATCGAGTCTGACTGAGGAATAAAACTTGAGTGCCTTACCGCCGGTGGTTGTTTCGGGGTTTCCGAACATAACACCGATTTTGAGCCGTATTTGATTTATGAATATTACGCAGGTGTTGGATTTGTTGATTATTCCAGTCAATTTTCTAAGCGCCTGTGACATAAGGCGTGCCTGCAGCCCCATGTGTGCGTCACCCATGTCCCCTTCGATTTCGGCACGCGGAACGAGCGCTGCAACTGAATCGATCACAATGACATCGACGGCGCTGCTTCGCACGAGTGATTCGGTTATTTCTAATGCCTGTTCACCCGTATCGGGCTGAGATACAAGGAGGTTTTCAATATCCACGCCGAGGTTCCGTGAATAACGGGGATCGAGCGCGTGCTCTGCATCGATAAATGCGGCGATTCCGTCAAGTCTCTGCGCTTCTGCAATAATATGGAGGGCAAGGGTCGTTTTTCCTGATGATTCAGGACCGTATATTTCGGTGACTCTTCCGCGGGGCACACCGCCGACACCAAGAGCAATATCAAGACTCAAAGAACCGGTCGGAATCACACCGATAGAAAAATCGGTGCTCTTCTCTCCAAGCTTCATTATCGAGCCTTTTCCGAATTGTTTTTCAATGCCTAAAAGTGCAGTTTCAAGCGCCCTCGTTTTTTCGCTTTCTTCCATGACAACGAACCCCTTAATTGGTACGTTCTTTATAAAACCGACTTCTTCTAAGTAACTTCTCGCGAAGTTACTTACAGATACTCGGTCACGAAATGATACATCCTGTCAAGGACGTATGTCCCTGGTGGGATATGCTGTTTTTAAGTAACTTCAATTAAGTTACTTTTTGATACTCGGCCGCGAAGTGGCATATCCCGCCAGGGACTTTCCCAAGGGGACTTTCCCAAGGGGACTTACACCACTTTTTTCTGTTGATTAAGGTAGTACATAGTAAAAATAAAATCAAGATATCTTTACAGCTGCACTGTATACACTGCCACAATACAAACCCGCAAATCAAACGATCCGATGGATCTCTGTCAGAAGGACAATTCATTGGAATGTATAAACACAATTTTTCGGTTTATTGTTTCATTTTTATACAAGGCTTTTCAATGGAAAAAACATAACTACTCCAGTGGTTTGTTGGGGAATATTCTGGAATGTAATAAAAATGGGAATCGGGTAGGAAATTCAGTATTTATATACCTGCTGATACTACAGAAAGCGTCCACTCAGTTAAGGTACCGTATGCTTCGTTCGCACATTGCTTTCCACTCTCTAACTGTTTTAATCCGAGTGCTTTTCGGAAATTTTATGAGAAAATCATTGAATACCCGCAGTGCCTTGACATACTGCCGTTTGTCGTAATATATATATCCTTTTATGAGCTGTACATCTTCATCTTTTTCAGAAACACCGTTTTGCAATGCCCTGTTTGCATAGTTCAACGATTCTCTGTATTTTTCATTTTTATAGTAGTAGTAGACAAGGCGATATAATGAAATCTCTTCATACTGATTGTTTTTTGTCAAACCGACAATTTTTTTATACAGGTCGATTGCTTCGTCGTATGACCTGTTTTTATATAAATTCTCAGCTGTTCTGAACAACTCCTGCACATAGTATGAAAACAGCCTGCCGGTTGGATCATAAACGAGAAGCTCCTGTAAAAGCACCTCCCCCTTTTTGTAACGGCCGGTTTCAAAGTAGAGCAGAGCAATTCCAAGTTTGGATTTCTTCGTGTCCAGTCGGTTGAATATCTTCTCGGCCCTGTCATACTTTTCTCTGCTGAGATACAGGAATCCCAGTTCTGTTTCGAGCTCGGCAGAAACGGTTGCATCATTCAATTCAAGCGTGTGCAGGTCGGAGCTCTGTGAAAGAAGAGAATAGCGCAACCGATTGGCTCCGTTTTTCAGAACCGACAGGTATGAGCCCGCCTGTTTCTTCCTGTCCTCTATCTTTTTTTCAATCAACCCGATATAATTATCGAGAACCCGATCTCTGGTATCTCCAAGCGGGATCAGGCCATTCCTATACATTGTGGAAACCGCAATCAGCGATTTCATCCGCCAGTTGTTCAAATTGCCTATTATTCTACTCGAGAGAAGAATTGTATATATATCACGAGCCTGGATATATTTTCCGGCACGTTCATAGGTATTGGCGAGGAGATAGAGGGCCGGAGCCTGAACAGTTCGTATCCGGTACTCAGCAATTACTGTTTTCAGGGTTTCAACTGCCTGATCGTAGTGTTCGTCATTTATATCAACAACCGCGGCACCCAGCTTTTCATCGGCGTGCCTGAGGTTAAAAACGTAGTATGTACCGTAAATGCCGCCTACAATAAGTACAATCGAAAAAAATATAAGGGAGAATTTCCTCATCTACCCCTTCCTCATATTTGTGACTCCATTTTATTTTCGTTTGCCACCGGGTGTGACTAGGTTGTAAAACCAGATGAGTACACAGCTGAAAAAAAGTGACGCAAGAATATTGATATTATATACATCGGTTAATTTCTTAAAAATATCATCCAATAAAAATCCTCCCAGCACAGCACCGATAATTCCGATGATAAAGGCGATCCAGAACTTGCCAAGCACTGTCTTCTTTAAAATAAAATAAATAAAAACAGCGCTTAAAAACCCGATACCGACTAGTAATCCGTACCCTATAAGTCTGACGAGCCATGCATCCATACGTCGCAATCCTCCGCATCGTTTCTACTGAACGGGCCATTTTCCAAACTCTACCTTTTCGCTCTCCTCACCATCCACGCCATACGACGAAACTGCAAAGTAGAAGAACCGTCCTTCATCCTTTAACACAATAAAACTGGCATTTTCATCTATCGGCTGAAGATCACCGATATCGATAGTATAGGTATTCACCGTCGAGGTTTCATTTTTTGGTATGGTCGGAATATCCGCTTGTCCCTGGTACACGCAAACCGTGTACTCTTCACTCACATCTTCCTTGTACCACAGCACATACCCTGCAAAATAATCCTCAGAGTTATCGCCTGTGAACTGCAGCGTTCTCTCTGTTATCTGCTGGCCGAACGGAGGGTTGAGCGCTCCTGTTGTTTCATATATTCCGCATCCTGCGATCCATGCGAGCATAACCAGAGCTGCGAAGGTGCATACGCCGTTTCTAAGTAACTTTGAGCAAGTTACTGTTTGGTACTCTGTCGTGAAGTCACCGCTTCTAAATAAACATGATCGGAAATACATACGTCCCTTCACCTGATCGACTCAAGTTTTTTTATTTGACCATCCATACCCAATTTTTGATAGCAGGCAACAAGGTATTTCTTTGCATCTTCATCGTAGCCGTACAAAAACGCCATTTTAAGGAAGGGCTCGGCGGTGATATAATTATTGTTTTGGTACTTTATTTCTCCTATCCAGTAGTATGCCTTCCCGTACTTACCTCTCAATTCGGGATTATCCATGATTTCCGAAATCAGTGTATCCGGGATTGCGGTGAGTTTTTCTTTTGAATAGTAATCCCAGTTTACATCATCCTGAATTATTCGCTCATACACTGCCATTGTATCGGTGTAGTGTTTCATATTGAAGAGAATGGATGCTTTGAGGTAGAAGATATCGTATATAAAATCGGGGATTTGCAGGAATTCCCGCTCATTCTCCGCGCTGTTGATATGCTGCAACGCAATCTCATTCAGTCCTTCTCCCATATATATTTTAGCGAGCTTGTAGTGAACCTCCGGGTAAGTGCCGGCTTCTTGTGTACCGGCCTCATGCATCTTTGCTATAATCGCTTTTTTGTACTGGGTGATCGCCGCTCCAACCTGTCCTTCATTGAGAAACCGGTCGCCCCTACCGTTATATACCCATGAAGGTTCATTCGGTCTATCAGCAAAAGAAAGAGAAGTGACTGAGAAAACGAGAATGAAAAAGAGAAGAGCCCCCGCTCGATATCTGTTTTTTATCATCCAAGCTATCTTTATTATCATACAGGCCACACTGAGTTTATACCGGGTGTTTATTTATACAATTCCCGCACCTGGTTTATCTCTTTCTTTGTCTTGTTTAGTATTTCCGACATCCATTCATTTTTATACTTGATGTCGTAATGTTCAAGCTCCCGGACGAGTGCAAGGAGCTCTTTATAGTTGATTCTCTCTTTTGGAGGAAGAGGGGTTTCGGTTTTTTTACTCTCAAGAAGCAGTTCATTCGTTTCTCGTATAAGTGTACAGTTATGTTCCAGCCGCCTTCCAAGATTGACTGCTATGTTCAAGAGGAAATCATCTGTGGTTTTTGCAACCTTTTCCAGATCCTCAGGCTTCACAATCGTAATATTGCAATCCGTGACAGTCTTAATCGTTGCCGTTCTTTTTTCACCGAGCAGCAACGCCATCTCTCCGATTACTGTTCCTGCTTCATTGATATCAGCGACCTTTTTGCCGCCTATATACACGACGAGATTACCCCTGTTCAGAATATACATCTCGTGTCCGGTATCACCCTCCTCGCACAGGATGGAGCCTGCTCGAAGATTGAAGGTATATTCGCTGAGTTTTTCAGTATTAAATTTAATATTTGATTTTGCCGTATCCCTGAGGAATGCACGTCCTTTTGTATACACAAGGCTGTTTGTATATTTTTCGACAAGCTGTTTCAGCCACCCTATTAGCAATCGAGCATGGACCTGCTTCAGGTTTTCGATAATTTCGACATAGATTCTTGCATATTCCTTCGATGCCATTTCAAAACCGGAAATTTTCTTTTCTTTGTTAATGTACATCCTGTTAGTCAGCTGTAGATAGCGCGCGATGTTTTTTGTGACGCTATACCCAATGTTATATACTGCAAATACCTTGAACAGGTTTTTCAGTGGTATTTTTTCAACCGTCGCGTCATCGGTGACATAGGCGGATTGAAAGCGAAAGTATTCATCCCTGTCAGTTTTATTTGCAATAAGCGGTTCTTCCGCACCAAATATAATTCCCTTGCCTTCGACACTGTATCGGTCATCAGGGCTCAGCTCAAAGGAGAGACGGCCCTGATGCATAATGTATGCACTGTCGGCAATGTCCATGACCTCATATATTTTTTGCATTACTTATTCATCCTTTGCAGACGGAACACTTTTTGAAGGTGCAATAGCGTCAAGGGCTTTTTTCGCCTCGTTTCGCACCCGCTCATTTTTATCGTACTTCACTTTAAACTCCAGTATATCTACCGCCTTTTGGTACTTCAGGTCCGCCAGGCCCTGTATTGCATAGAAACGAACCGAGTCATAATCGGACCTGAGGGCACTGATCAAATAATCCCCACCCTGTTGTATTTTCATATCTGCAATACTTTTTACGGCGTATTCTGCAACTTCATGGACATCATCATCCATCAAGTTACCAAGCGTCTCAAGAGACTGTTCTCCGCCTGTCTGACCGAGGCTATATACAGCGTACATCCTGAGGATTTTGTCTTCATACCTGTTTTCAGCGATTTCCTTCAATGTCTCGTAGGCCGCTGTACTTTTTATCTTTCCCAGGGAGAGTGCCGCCTGAGCCCTGATTTCACTGTCTTCCCGGACATCCTTCAGAATATCGATCAGCGTACTGCTGATTTCTTTGCTGCCAATGTCTCCCCACGCAGTTACAATGGCTTTTTTTATTCTCTTTGATGCCTTTTTATTAAAGTAGTACTGCTTTAAAAAAGTAAGGGAAGCAGGATTCTTTACACTTCCAAGTGCACGTATAACCTCTTCCCGGTAGTTATCGTCAGCAGGAGCACGTTCGAGCTCTCCCTGCAGAACATCGTACGCCTGAGCCAGACCAGCGGCCCCGATATAGCCGACCAGCACTGTGTACACCTGTATGGAGTGTTTATCCTTGAACAGTACAAGCACCTTATTGTCTACGTCAGGGCCGAGATCATCGGTTATTCCGTTGAACGCCGATACTATATCCTGGTTTGTTCCGTAAGCAAGGACCTGCAGGTAAAATTCACTTTTTTCAGCGATTAATCTATATGGTATTAGTATAATACATGTAATGACAGAAATTATTAAAATTTTACATAATAATGAAATATTTTTCATGATGGATACAGGTATTCCTGCAGATCGTATTTTATAGTATAAGTATCGGTAAGTCGCAATGTATATTTATCCATCTCTGTACATAGGAAACTATTTTATTTTTCTTCTTTCGGCAGATGATATCGCTCCTGTAAAAATTTATTTTAAAGATCATGAAACATCTATAGGGGGGAAGAAACCACTTCCGCATTCAAAAAACGAATCCACAGGGGGTTGGAAGGAGAAAGTATATTTGTACCCTGCTCTTCTGCAGAGAAAATGGATCGATTACCGGCACAAAGACAGGTTCATCCCTGCAGTTTCTTATGACAATATCATGCCGATTGAGCTCCGGTACCCATTTTTCAGCGCGGTGAATGATCAAATAGAGCTCCGATTGAAAACTGGTGACAAGAATTATAAGAGCGTAATTCTTCAATTACTAAATGAAAACAAAGAGGAAGTATTCGAAAAAGTCCTCCCTCCTCTCACGGTTAATAAAGAACGGTCCTGCCGGTTTTCGCTCAGTATGCCGGGTGTGTACACTATTTGTTTGCTTCTTGACGAGGGCCGTTTTTTAAAAACAGAAATACTCGTCTATAGAAAAAAAAGCATGTGCACTCCAGACGTGCTTATTGAACAGTCAAAATCAGCCTTACGGTTTTCATTTTACTGTACCGCCTGCGGTGCCCGTATATATCCCGTTACAGGGGAGATCATCGATGAGTTCATTCACAAAAATTACATCCCTTTCAAAGAGTATCTTGATATCGAAGGAATCGGGCTTGAACGAATATCTGCATTCATACGGACAATCGATCACCCAAAACACTTCAAGCAGGGTCTTATCCATCTCCTCAATATACTCCGCCTGGCATCGCTTAGCGACGAGCTTACCGTTGTCACGAATCTTTTCAGGGATGACACTCCGTTTGCGCACTATATTACGGATAAACTGTTTCTTTTTGATATGCTTCCTATCATGCCGGACAGAGAACTACAGATGATTCTCAACAGAATAGATGATGATATGCTGGCGCATGCCCTGCATGGCTCGGGAAAGGAAATACGGGCAAAAATTCTCAACAACATTTCAAGACGCAGGGGCCGTTCGATTATGAATGATCTGCAACTGAAGATTAAGGAGGAGGTTGTAGCAGATGCGAAATCCGAGGTGCACAGGAGTATCAAATCCTTCTTTGAGGAACGGTTTGGACGAGAGTTGAAAATACCGTATGCAACCAGGAGTATCTACAGGGTAAAGAATAATGAAGATTTCTTGGAGAATGTTTCACTGAATGAAATGCTTCTTCACACCGGCGTTACCGCGGTATTCGACGGACAGGAACTGATGTTGCTCGATAATAAACAGGGAAGTTTCTCAGATGAAAATCGGCAGGCGTCCCCGATTAACGGGGCGTCCCCTATTAACGACACGGGCCGGAATCATGAGACATTTGTTCATGAACAGTATATGTCGAAAATCCTGCACTGTTACGCATATGACTATGAAACGAGCGGAGATGCAGTTTTCAGCATAACCGGTGTGACCGAAAGTTCTATTTATATGCTCAGTATGTTCGGCATACGCTATGCCAGAATCCATATATACAACTGGCTGACCTCGCTTGAAGATACCGAAGCTCTTGAAAATATCACCCGGCGCAGCATCATCCCGCTCAGGCTGCCCTCCTCCTGTTTTGTGCTGACCATAGGCGCGGTCGACGGCAAACGAAAACCCCACGAGCAGGTTATCCGCGTAAAGGTACGGCAGGAAACGGGCTCCGGTAACTGAATACACCCAATCCGCACAAGCCTCAGCACAAATAGAAATCCGTTTCTTAGCACAAATTACGTATGAACACTGTAACCATGTCATAAACGCTGAACGCAGTACCAAATAGCTGGAATCCTGATCGTGTTTATCCCTTACTTCATATACGGATAGAGGTTTATTCCGTAATCATCCTTTATTCTCTTCACGACCTGTGTGTACAGCTTCTCGAAATGGGGTTTCGGCTTGAAATAATCGAGGTCGTAGCAGGTCTCGACCTTTTCACCAAGCGGCGGATCCGCCAGCTTGTCGACATATTTCGGCACGGTTTTTTTCAAAAGCGTATCCGCTTCCTTTCTGGTCAGACCCTTGCACGCATGGCCGACCTGGCAGGTAAACTCCATATCAACAGGAGTACAGCCGTCGGTGATCTTGGCCTTCCCTGGATGCACATCCTCGATGCCGGAACCTGAGGCGATGAGCATCAAAAGGCAGGCAAGCGCTTCATCGAAGTACATCTCTGTTGCTGCACCGGCTGCTGCATACAGCAGTGTGTAGTACGGAACACGCATATTCCGCGCAATTGCCTGGGTGCTCGCTGAAGTCGCCCACAGGACATCAGGCTGTGAAGAGCAGACAAAGTTCATGTGTATCGGGTAGATAAGGTGGTATGTCGCTCTGATAACGAGAATACCGTGCAGGCTGTAGGCAGTGTTGACGATGGAAAGCCCCTCTGCGCCGCCAGCATAGCCGCCTAAAATCGGACCAGCCTCCTGGCCGATATTCGCGCCCCAGGCGGTAAGATACGCGGTCTGGTTGAGGGACGAATAGTCTGTTTTCAGCTCGGCAAATGGAGAAACAAGCCAGCCGTCCGAGGGTCTGGCACCAAACTGCGGAGCAGATGATGCGATAGTCGAAACACCGGTGGATGCGGAAGAAACGTGGTCGATAATGCCAATCCCGGGCCTGCCCGCGCGTCTGCTTCCCTCTCTGCCGTACTGCATCGCACGAATGGAGGCGAATACTTCGGTCGGAGCGCCTGCTGCTGTTCGAATATGTCCGAGAGTGTTTATAATCGGGATACTGATTGTCTTTGCCTTTGAAATCCGCGCATACGATTCGACGAGTCTGAGGGCGTTTTCCTCGGTGGTGTTTGTGCCGGATCCGACATGGCAGTAGGGAAGCTCGTCGGAATCGGGGAGCCTGCCCTTCATTACGCAGCGGTCAGGACCCTCGCCGAAGTAGGCCTCTTTCGGCGCATCATCGACCGCTTCGAGGATTTCGGGTTTGGTAAACTGAATAACACGTTCGGTGTCCGTAATGTAGGTGCCGACCTCCGAGTAAAAATCGACTGCAGCCTCGAATATCCTGTCCGCAAGCCCGTCATCCGTGTTGACCATCTCTTTCCGGTCGTATTTGATATCGTATTTTTTGATTGCCCGCCGCAGTGCCGGGATAAAGACCTTGGTATCGTAATCCTTCTGCAGCATCATCGGGCCTGTCGCCGCCCTGTCTGTAACATCTATAAAATTAACCATTACCTGCTCCCTCCCTTCTTGCTGGAGATTAGTTTCTTCGTAATTTCAATAGCCCCGACTGCAGAATCGCTCTGTCCGTCAGCGCCGATCTGCTCGGCCCACTCTGCATCCACCGGGCCGCCGCCGACGAGTACGATGTATTTATCGCGAAGACCCTTTTCGCGGAGATAGTCGATGACGTCTTTCTGATAGGTCATGGTGGTTGTCATCAGAGACGACATGGCTATGACATCGGCATTTGCCTTTTCCGCTTCGTCGACAAAGGCTGTCGGTGACACATTCGCACCGAGGTCGATGACATTGAATCCGTGGGTTTTCATAAGGGTAATAACAATGTTCTTGCCGATTTCATGTATATCCGTCATTACAGTGCCGAATACAACGGTACCGGGGCTTTCCATTTTCTGGCCTGATGCGAGAAGTTTCGGTTCGATAACCTTCATGCCTTCCTGAAACGCCTCTGCAGCCATGAGCATTTCCGGCAGAAATATCTCTCCCGTACTGAACATATCACCGATCTTACGAAGCCCGGGCATCATCCCCTCCTGAATCAGCTGCAGGGGATCAGCATCATTGATGACATTGTTTATCACGGTAACAAGTGCATCTGTATCTCCTTCTATCACCGCATCGAACATCTTTTTCAACGCCTCCTTATCCATAATAAAGCCTCCTTAAAAAGTTAAAATGAGCATGCAGACAAAAAGATGGTAGCATTATAGCTGTCTATACAGCAAACGTCAAGGATATTAATTCTTCATTAATGATAAAAAATAATGATAAAAAATTGATACAGTCAGGTCTACAGTATTGTTCTTCGTCCGGTACGTATATTAAACGTCGCTATGCGGCACGATCAGAACTTTTTATGCACATATTCGATCGCTGAAAGGCTTATACCCCACCCAGCCATTTTCTGTAATCGGGATTCCCGGCGTTTATTCTGAGCCTCTCGAACCTTCCATTTCCATAAGCATAGAAATCGAACTCAAGCGTGGAGATACGAGATTGAATCATCGCCCATACACTCCACCAGAGATCTGAAACGATCTTGTAGAGAAGCATTCTATACAGCCTGTTATTTTTCAGTTCCCCGCAGTACTCCGTTATGATCAGCTCTTCCTGCTCTTGCAAAAACGGATGCTCTACGGCAAAATCACCGAGATCAAAATACGGGTCTCCCCTGCCGCCGTACTCCCAGTCTATTATCCAGATCTCCTTTCCGTCGTCTAAAAAGTTCTCGGAAAGGTAGTCGTTGTGGCATGCAACGTCCTGTAGTGGATTTTTTTTCATTGCAGACTCTATTTCCTCTGAGATTCCGAGCATGCGGTCAAAATCGGACGGGAGCGGCGCATCGTACTTTTTGACATAGTCCATGTAGTCTCTGACTGTCTGGAAGGGGTCGAATCTTTTTTTAAAGGCCGCTTTTTCATGTATGACCCGTATCGCAGAGACGATTCTTGTAATGAGCGAATTATTTCCGGTTATTTCATCCGTTGTCAGGGTCTTACCCTGAATAAACTGTACCACAGAAATGTTCTCGGGCTTCAGATGATGAAGAACCCGGGGTGTCACACCGGTCTTGCCAGCCTCTATAGAGCACTCGAGCTCGTTGTCGCGATCGATGAAAATATCGGTTCCTGCGCCCGGTATACGCATGACGTACTTCTCGTCATCCACATACACCGTGTAGTTGTGATTCGTAATACCCCCGCCGAGCGGCTCCCAGCGTATCTCTTTGCCCTTCCACTCATCGATCCTCGAAATTATTTCATTGGTAATAGGCTCCATTTAATCCCCCAGCTTACTATACACACTATATCACGTTACAGCCATCCGAATTTTAAGTAATACATTTAATCTGGAGCAGAATTTACAATTTTTAAACAACCCTGACAAATAGAACTTTTTAAGCAGACTCATTTATTGACAAAATTTAAAAAAACTGTTATTACAGGGTTTGATTATTCAAACTACAATGTTCAGGAGAAATGAATCATGAAAATCATTAAAGATGTAATTCCTTTGGTTGATGAATGGAAAGGAATGGAAGCAGATATTGTAGAGCTCACTGAAGGGATCACTAATAAAAATTATAAAGTAACGGTTAACGAGAAGAGCTACATTGTAAGAATACCGGGAGAGGGAACAGAACTTTTCATTGACAGGGAAGTTGAGCTTCACAATATGCTTTCAGCTTCGAACTCTGGAGTTGGCGCACATATCTTTAAATATTTCAGACCTGATTATATCGTAATTTCAGATTTTATTGATGGTAAAGTGATGTCTGCAGAGTCCTTCAAGAATAAAAATCTCATTATAAAGGCACTGGAAGCGATCAAGAAAATTAACACTGAGGGAAAATTTACATCGACATTTATCATGTTCGATTATTTTGATACATATTTGCAGCTCACAAAAAATCATTCAATGAAAATGCCAAATAATTTTACAGATGCTGAAAAGATCGTAGATAAAGTAAGAGAAAAATTTTTAAAGAATATGCCGGAGCTTGCCCCCTGTCATAATGATCTTCTTGCAGAAAACTTTATCGATCAGGGCGATAGAATGAGGATAATAGACTGGGAATTTTCCGGTATGAATGATCCCTGTTTTGAAATTGGTGATTTCTCAGTTGAGCAAGGATTCGGAGAAGACGAGGATACGCTTATCATAGAGACTTATTTCGGCGCGTTTGATGAGAGCAAGTTTGCAAGGATGAGCATATATAAGTCCATGGCTGATATATTATGGACTTTATATGCTATGATACAAAACCATTTTTCTAAGATTGATTTTGATCATTGGGAGTATGGAATAAAACGGTTTAACAGGGCAATGAATAACATGCATTCTGATAAGTTTTCTCAATGGTTAAAAAATTCATAACATTTTTATAATCCATTTTAGTTTGATTATTTTACCCTTTTTCTTAGTGGTAAAATTGATTCTCCAATTTGTAGATTCAATCAAGCTGTTTCTTGCGGCGAGGGACCATCACAACATTTCTTTTATACCTGGCACACTTTTTTCAGTTACGGATAAGTATCGAAACTTAATTCATCTTAACGCCGCCATTTGGTCGGAAAAAGCTGAAGAGGCTGTAGCAATCCTTGGAAATCTTGCTGCTGAACAGAAAATATAAAAAAAATTCGCAGGAATCAGGCGGCTAACCGTTAAGAATTTTTTGCACCATGTGTGTGAGATTGTCACGGTTTTCTTCGAGCCATCTCATGAGGCGCATGTTGTGCTGCAGGTAAATCAGGTATTCGAAGGGATTGGGTTTCTTAATATAGTAATCATCGACATCCCAGTTCAATACATAGAGGTTGCTCGCCTGTATCATACATGGAAGGTATTCAGCTTCGAGGCCGGCAATGGAACCGGGATTTTCGTACTTTTTTGCTTCTTCCTGATAGGATTCAAGGAAAATCTGAAGTTTTTCGAACAGGAGGTCACCGTCCTCCTTCCCTTCCCACGATGAACAGGAGTAGGTAACTGCGAGGGCGACGTCGAAAGCCCGCACATCGATTTTCGACCAGTCGAAGTCGAAGAGGCCCACAACCTTTTCATCCAGGAATTTCAGATTGCCCGGATGATAATCGCAGTGAATCGCAAGATGCGGCATATCATTGTACGTGTCCCTTTCGATCTGCAGTACCGTAGTATCGATAATTGATAGAATCGAGTCCAGATGTTTCAGGAAATAGGCATCGAATTTGGTCTGACCTGTTCTTTTTGCGTACTTCATCATATTTCCGGCTATTGTGGGAAGCAGGTCGATTATCTTCGGTTCAAACCTTTTTCCCTCATATTTCAGCCCCGATACTGCTGCATGGTATTGGGCGAGTACCCGTGCGCTGTCTTCAAGCTCTCTCGCCGAGCAGGCCGGATTGTCCCAGGTGTACTTGTCCTCTCCCGGCAGAAACTCGAAAACGGCAAAGTACACCTCCTCGTGTGAATCCTCCGAGGGAACATCCCGTGCGGGAACGTCCCGTGCGGGAACGTCCCTGGCGGGAACGTCCCTGGCGGGAACCTCGTCTGAGGAAACCTCACTGATGGGAACTTCGCCTCCGTTTTCGAACTGTTTGATGTATGTTGTATTGTGCCGCGTTTTTATGACCGCAGCTGACAGAGAAAAACCCTTTTTGGTAAGGTGGGTAACGATCGAGTGCTCGAATTTGATTTCATCCTCCCTGATGCCCCTCTTGTAGCGTCTGAGGAAGTACTTTTGAAGCCTTCCGCCTTTTTTAGTCTCTATTTCATAGCTCACATTGACATACCCACGGTCAAGCTTTTTAACGTCGATAAGCTCTCCAATGTCGTAATGCTCTTCAAGCAGAGTCCTGAGGTGATGGGACATGTAGTTTCTATCCATCGCTTCCTGCAGAATCTGCACGGTCGACACAAGATTGTCAACCAGGGTTCTCAGCTCACTCAAATCAACTTCCACCTGGATTTCCTCCGCACAATGGTGATTATCGATGTATGGTTTTCTCTATTGGAATACCGGCATTCCATGCCGGAGAAAGCTGGTTCATCCGTCCTGCAGCCGGCTGAATGGGGCTTATCGGACTTCAATAGACGAACATCGGTACACCCCATTTTTTGTACCAAGGGCACAGGTACCAAGGGCACCATCAGGCATTTATCGGTTAATACTTTTAAGATTGAAAGTTCACCTGCCTATGTCTACCGGGGAAAAGACGTGTACCCCCTTTCTATTGGTTGAATCGGGTTCGCTTTGTATTGTAACCTCTGAAAAGCAACTGTCAATTATTAATTCTTGGTAATCCGTCACAATTTTTCGTAAAAAATATTGACAAATTTTTGTTGATTATACAATATTTGTTGTACCATTCAATCGATACATTTTTTTAAGGAGGCAAAGATGACCGGGGAAGAGGCTGCTGGAAAATTAAAAGCGGCAATACTGAACTACGATGAAGACCAGGCGGTTTCTACGGCGCAGGAGACAGTTACAAACAATCTGGATCCGTTGCAAGCCGTTGACAACGGGCTTGTCGCGGGGCTTGAAATCATCGGCGAAAAATATGAAAATGACGAGATATTTCTTCCTGAATTGATGATGGCGGCAAATACCTTTCAGGCAGCTATGAAGATCCTGGAACCTGCAATAATGGAAAAGGGGCAGGAGAGAACGGTGAAAGGCGTTGTGGTACTCGGAACGGTAAAGGGAGATATTCATAAAATCGGGAAAGACATCGTTACCCTTCTTCTCAGGAATGCTGGGTATGAAGTGCACGATCTCGGTGAGGATGTCGATCTCTTTACTTTCGTGGAGACGGCCAAAAAGGTAAATGCCGATGCGATCGGTCTTTCGGCCCTGTTGACATCTACCCTGTCCGGGCAGAAAGATGTTATCGATGCGCTTACACAAAACGGGGTTCGGGACAACTATGTCGTTATGGTTGGCGGCGGCGCGGTAACTGCTGAATGGGCAGAGTCGATCGGTGCCGATCTGTACGCTGAGAATGCACAGATGGCAGTGAGAAAATTGACCGAGATGATTGCAGCGCGCGGCAACTAGTACAAGAGGAAGCGCACGTACAGGCGATCCGAAATTCGTGAGGAATTCTGCAAAACCGTGTTCCGTTGTATATTATTTTTAAACCGCAAATCAAGTTGATAAAAGAAGGAGGCTCCAATGCTTAGCTTCACGGAAGTCATAGACAGGGCCGTTGAAGGCCCGCTCATGTCCGACCAGGACTACTACCTCAAACGGTTCGTACCCGAATTGAAAAAGGTTATTCAGCAATATAAAATAAAATACATCCCCGAAACTCCGCTTCCGTCTGATGATGCCCTCGCAGACACCATTTTTGATGCTGCCGTTGATTTTTTTGCGCGGGTTGGTGCTTACTGTCCCGATACATCGAGGGTGATGGAGTTTACAAAGGACGAGATTCTTCAGGCTGCTGCAAAAGCCCCGTCTGAATCAACGTTCGGAGAAGGGCCTGACCGTGCTGTTATGCGGTCGAGAAAGCCGGATGAGCACACAGAGCCCTGGTACCACTGCGGAGGGGGCATCTATACCACATCCGAGGCTGTTTTTATGGCACAGGTTGAGGGTCTTGCGAGCATTCGCAAGGCAAACTCCCTCTCCATACCGACATCGATAAATATCAGAGGAAAGGATGCCCGTGTCAGATCGCCCCATGAGGTGCTCGCTGCATTGAAAACCGTGACCATGGCCCGGGATGCGTGCAGAAGGGCCGGCCGGCCGGGTCTTCCCATTTTAAACGGTATTTCAACCGCAACGGGGCCGATATCGATGTTTGCCGCTTCTCACCCCAACTTCGGGCTTCGGCCATCTGACGGATATCTGGTCGATTCACTCGCAGAGCTGGTTGTCGATTTTGAGGCGCTCGATAAAGTTGCATTCTATACGAATATCGGGGCAAATATCGGTTCCACATCAACGCCTCTGTTCGGCGGATACAACGGAGGAGCGGAAGGCAATGTAATCGTAACGGTCGTGTACAACCTCCTCGGTATACTCGTTTTTCGCGGAACCTACAATTATAACGCACCCCTGCACACGAAACTCCGGGTCTCCTCGACACGCCCGCTCCTGTGGATAATAAGCCTTGCAAACCAGGCAATACAGAGAAACGCCCCGTATCCGACTCTGAACCTCCCCTATCTCGGCGGAGGAGCGGGAACGGACTGCTACTACCATGAAATGGCGGCATATCACACCTGCGTCGTTACCTCAGGAGGTAATATGCTCTCCGGTCATCCGTCGATTGCAGTAGCTCCTGACAGCATTGTTCCGCTCGATAATGTTCTCAATGTGGAGGTGGCTGAAGCAGCTTCGAAATTGACGAGAAAAGAGGCGAATCCGATTGTGCTCGCGCTTCTCGAGAAGTATGAAGACCAGCTCAAGGACCCACCGAAAGGACTCACCTATCAGGAGTGCTACGACATCGAAACCGGAAGGCTCATAAACAAGGAGTATGTGGACCATATAAACAGAATGCGAAGCGATTTGAGGGAGATGGGGCTTCCTATCACGGTGAGTATGTAGCGATTCATGGTGAAAATTGATTGCACAAAGCAGAGGCTTCAGCTGCAGCCTGAAATATTTTGGAGATCGATACCGGGATACTACTCTTGAAGAATAAGGCGTAACAGCAACAAATGTATATCCGGTTTCTCAAGGCCTCTCTCATGAGTGAAAAAATAATCGGTGTGCTTGGCGGCATGGGTCCTGAGCCTACCCTTCAGCTGTACAGGGAAATTTTAGCACAGACCTCTGCCCTGAAACAGGTCCGGAAAGATCAGGACCACCTGTGCGTTATTACGTACAGCAACCCCAAAATTCCCTCTAGACCGCTCGCAATACAGGGTACAGGGGAAAACCCTGTTCCCCTGTTGGTTGACACCGCCCGAGCGCTCGTGCGTGCAGGTGCCGACTTTATCGTGATGCCCTGTGTTACGGTGCATTTTTTTATCGAGGAGCTTCAAAAAAACACTACCGTACCTTTTATATCGATTATAGATGTTATAGAAAATCATACTTCCCCGGAATAAATGCTGCGGGTATTCTTGCTACTGATGCATTTGTCAAAACCTTCATACTCCAAAAAAGACTTTCTGGTCTTTCAGTGCACAGTATTGTGCCGGATGTAGACGAACAGGCTGTTGTAGAACGCTGTATATACTCTGTAAAGGTTCCTGTGCAGGCTTCAGAAAAGCTCGACTCTGAAAGGACAGAGCTCAGCCATGAACTTACCGCGGTATCGCGTAGACTGATCCGGACAGGGGCTGATATCATTGTATCAGCATGCACGGAAATAAGCCTGATTCTTGATGGTGGCGATATTGATGTTCCGATTGTCGATTCGCTAAAGCTCCTTGCCGGAGAAGCGGTCAGGCGTGCTATTGGTAAATGATACGAAACGGCCTGGTTGTTTTCGTTCGAAAATTACAATCGACCTGCAGTAGCAAATTGTAAATAATAAGGGGGGTGGGGATATAAAAAAAAGCCTTGTTTTCTGGAGGCCCCAATTAATAAAAAAAGCTTGATATTCATTCAGACAACTGTTATTTATCAGTAATACAAGCATTATTCCTCGTTATTCAGAACAGCATTGAATAGTATCGAAGCCGGTTCATGTTTGTACAGCACTTAAAATACAGAATTGAATCTACCCGCTGCATCCGGGTAAAAGAGAATATGCTCGTCTTAAAAAATCAGTGAAAAAGGGAAGGAGAATTTCGTGTTATCCGCCACGACCGTTGCGGTACAAAAAACCGTTAAACCGACTTCTGGCCTCATTACCTGGGCGAACCGCTGGGACCATATCCTGGCCAGGTTGGGGGTGAGACGCGGTAATCACCGGGTCGAGCCGGGCCTGTACAGTATCGGACACCCGGACCACGATTCGCCGGTGCTTGTCAGCGCCAACTACACCCTCAGTTTCGATGCCCTGCGCTTCTCCCTGGTAGGAGCGGATGCGTACATCCTGGTTCTGGACACTAAAGGGATCAACGTCTGGTGCGCTGCCGGTAAAGGCACTTTCGGCACAGATGAGCTCGTGCAGCGTGTCAAAGGGACCGGCCTGCTGAATGTGGTAGACCACCGCACCCTGATCCTGCCGCAGCTGGGAGCACCCGGGGTATCCGCTCATGAGGTAAGGGAACGCTCCGGCTTCAGGGTGAAGTACGGTCCGGTACGGGCTCAAGACCTGCAGGAGTACCTCCTCCAGGGCCGGATTACGCCTGAGATGCGCCGCGTGCGCTTCGGCGTGGCTGATCGGGCGGTTTTGATCCCTGTGGAGGCGGCCCATATTCTGGTTCCCCTGCTGGTGGTTGTAACCGTACTGAAGCTTACCGGCGTGGTGAATCAAATCTTCAACCCCGCCGTCGCTGCTGTCGTAGCGGGAATCGTTCTGTTTCCCCTCCTGCTTCCCTGGATTCCAACCAGAGATTTCAGCACCAAGGGGTTTATTCTCGGTGCCGTGGCGGCTCTGCCTCTCATATTCAGAGACGTACTCTCTATTCCCCAAATCACATGGTGGCGGGTTTCGGCTCAAGTCTTGAGTACCCTTTTACTGGTATCATCAATTACCGCCTACCTGTCGCTGAACTTCACCGGTTCAACCACTTTCACTTCAAGAAGCGGTGTGCGGCGTGAAATCTTTCGGTATGTACCTGTAATGGCCGTGACTTTTATGATTGGTCTGGTTCTGGCCGTTTTGCTCAGGATATTTTGAAACAACGGGAGGACTGCGATGTTTGATTCTTATCGGGTAAATACCCTGGAATACGATCCGAAGTTATGCAACGGGTGCGCAAGGTGCAGTACCGTTTGTCCGCATGGAGTTTTTACAGTCAACGGCATTGCCGAGATTATAAACCTTGAAGCCTGCATGGAGTGCGGGGCCTGTCAGCTCAACTGTCCGCAAAGAGCCATCCGTGTAGACAGCGGGGTTGGATGCGCCGCCGCTATGATATGGTCTGCTCTTCGCGGCAGGAAAGAAACATCCTGCTCATCCTGCTGCTGCGGGTAAAAAATCTCAAACTATTTTTTACGATAATAAGAGCCCCCTAATAAAAACGTCTATGTCTGAGGGATGTAAATGTGCCTGTTTTTCAAAAATCCGAATTTTCCGGCCTGAGCCGGGAATCATAACCGGATTACCGACCGAAACCCAAGAATGCTTCCAGAAAGAAGAATCCAGCTTAATAAATATAGTCGAGCAATCCATTGTCAACAAAGATTTTTATCATACGTCATCTGAGAGCTACAGTGATAATCATGGTGTCTGGAAGCGATAAATAATATGGGGTTTGTCTATCGATAAATTCTTTGTCCAAAAAGCACGGTGCCTAATCTGACCATGGTGCTTCCCTCCTCTATCGCCACTTTATATGAGTGAGACATCCCCATTGACAGTGTTTTCATATCGATGTGCGGAAGGTGAATCGTGCAGAGCCTGTTGAAAATCTCCCGTGCTTTTCGGAAGTACGGACGTATGCCTTCAGGATCCCCTGTGACGGGACCCATTGTCATGAGCCCCTCTACCCTCAGAAATTCCATCCCGGTCATTTCATTTATCAGACCCTCGATCAGTACATAATCCGGACTGAGTCCGCTTTTTGTCAGCTCGCTTCCGATATTTACCTCAATATATACGGGAACAATCTTCCCGCGCACAGCTGCCCTTCTATTGACCGCATCCGCTTTTTTAAGGGAATCAATCGTCTGAATAACATTGAAAAGTTCTAGCGCCTTGTTAATCTTGTTGGTCTGCAGACGCCCGATCATGTGCCACCGTATGCTCCTTGCCCCGTCGCCGAGCTCGTTGTGCAGATTCTCCGCTTCCTGAACGTAGTTTTCACCAATATCCGTTACTCCTGCATCAATTACCTGGGCAACTTCATCAGCCGTTCTTGTCTTGGCAGCGGCAACTATGGTGACGTGTTCCGGGACATCCTCCCGTATTTTACTGTATTTTTCACCGATTGTCATTGTTCTCTCTTTTTTGCAGGTACAGGCCGGGCCTGTAGCACCCGTGATGTCACAGTTTCCCAGATTTCTTTCAGAGAATCCATTACCGGGCCGTTGCTGTATTCAACAATCGAGAGGCCTTGAATCTGCGCATCGATAAAAGCAGTATCATAAGGAACACGACCGAGCAGCTCACATCCCCTTTCGAGGGCGATTTCCACGATCCTGTCGGTCATTTCTTCATTGAGATCGTATTTATTGACGATTATTCCTGTTTGCACCCGGAAAAAGCCTGTTACCTCCAGTATACGCTCCAGGTCATGTACACCGGATACAGTCGGTTCGGTCACCACAACGGCATAATCAGCGCCGGTAATCGAAGAGATGACCGGACAGCCCGTTCCCGGGGACCCGTCGATAATTGAAAGAGAAATCTGTCTTTCTCCGGCGAACCTGTCTTTTTTATTCCGCACAAGGGTAACGAGTTTTCCTGAATTCTCCTCCGCGATTCCAAGCTTTGCATGGCTCATTGGTCCGAACCGGGTATCCGAAACGAACCATTCTCCATTAACCGCTTCCGTCAGGTGTACGGCATTATCCCTGCATACAAGACCGCATACCCCACAGCCTTCGCATGACGTCGAATTTATAATATACTTCAATTTGCCGTTATCCTCAACTGTATCAATGGCATCGAAGCGGCATGCATCGTAGCATCGGCCGCATCCGGTACATCTGTCCTGCTCGATCGAAGCGAGATAGGATCCGCTGAAAAGGCCCGATTCCTTCACTTCAGGCTGGAGAATGAGATGCAGGTCTGCAGCGTCGACATCACAGTCCGAAATGATGATTTTATCGGAGAGTGCGGTAAAACCGGCAACAATCGATGTTTTTCCGGTTCCTCCTTTGCCGCTTATGACCACAATCTCCGCCGGCCTTTCCCCTCCCGGGGTTTCTGCATCCACCGATGTGTGATCAATACCGGCAGACGGTACGGTCTTTGCGGGTTTTTTCCTGGCAGTTCTCGTTATGCCTGCTGCGCTGCACATGTCCCGGGCAAGCCTGGCAAAAAGGTCCCTGTAGTCCGGAATACGGTCCACAACAAGCGCTCCGGTTGAGTACGTTTCCGCTATCCTGCGGTCATCCGGAATTTCACCCATGATTTCAAGCCCTTCCTGCCTGCAGTAGCTCTTCAATTCGTCGTTCCGGTATTCGGCACGGTTGACGAGAACAAGCGGTTCCCGGTCAAGGTCTCTGCACATATCGACCGCAAGACGCAGGTCATTGATCCCAAAAGGGGTGGGGTCTGTTACAAGAACGCAAAGATCTGCATCTTTCAACGTTTCCACAACCGGGCATGCCGTGCCGGGAGGAGAATCGAGTATATTGATTCCTTCCGCAGTATATTCTTTGACTCTCCTGATCAGGCGGGGAGACATTCCACCCTCCGCCGTCTTCAGAAGGGCGTAATGTACGTCGATGAGGCCGCTTTCACCGTGCACAAGGGTGCCGATCTTCTTTTCCTTTTCAATAATCGCGTTCACCGGGCAGACGATTTTGCATGCATCACATGCATGACAGAGATTGTTGAAAAAAAGCATCGTATGGTTGATTTTTGTAATTGCATTGTAATTGCATACCTCTGCGCATCTTCCGCATTTTGTGCACAGGGAGTCGTCGATTCCCGCCGGTGAAATGAGTAGAACATCTTCTTTCCCGGATATGGCCGGTTTCAGAAAGAGGTGGCCGTTGGGCTCCTCCACGTCGCAGTCAAGATAGGTTAGCCGTCCTTTTTTCAGGACTTCAGCGCAGGTATCGATCTGCAGGCCCTCCTGTGCCAGAATTGCAGCGATATTGCTAGCAACAAATGTTTTTCCCGTCCCACCTTTGCCACTCGATATGGCGATTGTTCGTCTCATATATGATTTTATCCATTAAAATTATGGTCTAGCAAAGCGATATCTTTTCCTTTTATACTAGATTTTTTAAAAAACAATGATCTTTTTCTTGTTCATGACCCATTTTTTTATGCATGATGCTATTTTCTGAGCATTGGGGTTCCGCAATCAGGGCATCGCATGCTGGTGCACGGTGTACCGGGCCTGTGTGTCACCTCTTTACCGCATGCCGGACACACACATCCACCCCCGGGCCCCAGGCCCGCACCGCCGCCGCGGGCTGATCTGCCACCCGTTCCTCTTCCGGTGCCTGCACCGCCTCCTGCCGGACCGGTTCCATCTCCTCTGGGCATAGCTTTCTCCTCATAAAATTGATAATGGGTTTCATTACCAAGATAATACGTTCCTATGTATTTGTCTATTGTTTTTAAACGCGACCGTATTTTACAAGTCATTGTAATGAAAGAAACATTTCTTAAAAATCAAACACGTTTCATTTTGCAACAAAAACTATTTGAAAATATAAGTAATGCAACGAAAGAAAGTAATGCATAAACCAGCGGCATCACTCTTCAATATGTAAACAAATAATGAGTATATATCCGGAGTCATCGCCCCATTTAATTAAATTAATGCTCGGAGTTAAATAAAACAAAATAATCTTAAAGATCTGTTCCCTGAACTGATGCCCCGATATTGTGCGTTAATTCTTTACATGCCTGTTAATTGCGTCTTATGATTAAGACGTTAATTGTCGTATGACAACTTTGTCCATGGGGTGCAATGTTTACACCGATATTTTTAATATCAGATTTGAATGTACCGGGCGGAATACAATTATACAACGGCTTATTGGTACAGATATTTTAATTTTGGCATGGTATTTGTATTGATATACATGAAGAGTATCAAATATATTGATAGGAGGTGTGGTTATGCCACGTGGTGATGGAAGCGGTCCCGCCGGAATGGGACCAATGACCGGACGCGCAGCCGGATACTGCGCCGGGTATTCTGTGCCCGGATATTTAAACCCTGCTTTTGGTCGAGGCGGCTACGGAGGAGGAGGCGCCTGGGGGAGAGGTCGTGGCTACAGACACATGTACTACGCGACCGGGCTCCCCTACTGGGCACGGGGGGATTACGGAGCTTCTGTTCCCGGTTATACATACCCTCCTGTGAACCCCTACTATGGTGCGGCGCCTGTTTCCGTTGAGGATCAGGTAAAAGCCCTGCAGGTTCAGGCTGATATGCTCAATAAAAGCCTCGAGGATGTGAATAAAGCGATCTCCAACCTCGAAAAAGAGAGCGGCGACCAAAAGTAGTGGCAATAACATCCGGAGTGCGCAGGGTATTGTCATGGGTATTCCCTCTGGTGGGCCTGCGGAGCTTTTTGCCGGAGCACCCTTCGGAGGGAAGTCTTACCCATTCCCCCTATTTCTCATTCCTCTTTATATCTAACAAAGGCATTCAACAGCGGCAACCTGTTTACGTCACTTTCTCATCCATTTTCTTTCATTGCCAAGTTTGAAAAACTGATTTACAATAATAGTGTTCGGATATCGCCTGAATATTTTGATGATTTGCTGGGCACTTCGGAGAGTTTTTCAGTACTGTAAAGGAGAATGTACAATGAAGACAACCAAAGAGTTGAATGAGGAGCTTAAAAGAAAAAAAAGCGAGCTTGAAGAGCTTGTGAATTCACGATCCAAGGCGAACTGTATTGAAATCAACTCTTCACCGGGTTCTGTAATCCATCAGATGAAGATCGAGGAGTTGGAGGATGAGATAGCCGAGCTCGAGAAAAAGCTCAGGGCCTGAATCTTTTATCAGGAATATTCATCTGCATGGCGCAGCGTTTTCTAGTCCTCTAAGGATATCTCGTTGTATCTGAACTGCTTTATGGGTGATGGAATCATTAAACTCCCTGTCAACTTCCCTTCCTGCTGTGCATGGGTAACTGCTCAACAAGGAATCGATTGCATACACGAGTTCTTTATCAACCGTCCGTCCGGTGAGATGGCGGGCCACATAATAGGTAGCCCCACAGGGCGCACTGCATAGCACCTCCGCTCCTGTTATTTTGCCGTTTTCCACACTGAAACAAATATCGGGTTTTCCAATCCTCGTCTCTTTCTGGAATTCCCGCAAAAACCCATCACGGGGATTAAAAGAACAGAACGGTTTGGGGAATGCGACCTCGATCCCCATTTCGGTGCATAACCCTTCGATTATCTTTTTTGCATACGGACTTACCCAGTTACTCTCTTCGATAGGAATTATAATCCCACGGGCTATCGGGTGTTTTCGGATGAACGAGATAAGAATCTCCTCATGCACACAAACCCCAATCAAAATGTCATGCTGGATGACATCCTGGGGTACAAGCTCCTCAGGGTCGTCGAGCATTACAGGAAGCACCGAGGAAAAGCTGTATACCCCTGCTATGAGGTGTGATAGATCGAGGCTGTATTTTTTCCTGCAGGAAATGCAATTTTCAGCACACGCATGGCAGTAGTCGCCCGCATCAGTCAAGTGGCCGATAAGCCGCCTGCTGTACGATGTATTCATTGTAACGGAGTAATCATCTCCCTGCCTGATGCCCGTATCAGGACCACTCTTGAGAATCACAATTTCCATATGTCCGAATCCTGTTTTGCCGACCAGGTTGATTATTTCTCAGGCCCAAACGCAAACCTGATGCTACATCCTGAACGCCTCGAGATAAGAATCGGCGTAAATCGTTTTGTTCATGATAAGCTCTGCCGTCAGAATGGTGTCTATCATCTCCTTGTCGGTTACGTCTAGAATCGCGGCGTCCAAACCACTGGTGATAAGCATTGTAAGAAAGGTTCTATTTATTAGTCGTTTGTACTTGGCCCCATTCGAGACATTTGAAAGCCCGCATACAATGTGGCAAGGCGGGTCGGAGAAAAGCTTGAACTGAGAGGTGGCTTTCAATATTTCAAGAGACTGCTCCTGCATGAACTTCAGGGGCATAATAATCGGGTCTATAAAAAGCTGCTCGGGTGACAGGCCGAATTCAACCGCTTTTTCAAAAAGCTTTGCCGCGTTTTCAACTCTTTTATCCGCGTTTGCCGGGCTGCCTGATTCATCCATGACAAGGCCGATAATAGAAGCATTGTGCTCGGCTACGAGAGGAAAGAGCTCGTTCATCTTTTCTTCTGTTGCGGTCGTTGAGTTGACAAGAGGAGGTTTTTTGCAGGCCGGCAAAGCCTCTTTTAACATGAGTGATTTGTTGTTGTCGATTGAAATTGGTGTATCCACCTCCTCCTGCACCATTTCGATCATCCAGCAGAGGTCTTCAGGTTTATTTGATGCGGTTCCCAGGTTGACATCGATGTATGTAGCCTTTGCATCAGCCTGAATACGTGCCCACTTTTTTATAACATCTCCATCTTTATTAACAATTGCATTTTTTACATCTTTGAAACCTGCATTCACCCTTTCTCCAATTAAAATCATAACATACCTCCTTTCACATTAATCCGTTTATCATTGTTTGAATTGTTTTTATCGCTTCAGGGTGTGCCATTATAAGTATATCAGCACCTGCCTGTAGATAGCCGCCTGCGCATACAGCCTCCCACATGGTTCCCCTCTTTGCAAGTGACCCCCATCCGGGGAGAATATCCTCGTCAGCGACCGCCTCTTTGACCCTGTAGGTCTCACCGGCTACATCGCATATCTGCGGCATTGCCATCAGTTTGTCGCCCTTCAGCCCCGCAATACGGCATCGCTCGAGAATCGTATACACATAATCAAACCCGTACCCAAGTGCGCCGGTCGTTTGATACATAACAACATCTTTCAAAACGTATCCCGCATCCTGCAAAAGTATGTTCACCTGTTTACCGATATTGATATCGACAGGCGCTTCAGCGATTATTTTATGCTTGTCAGCCTTGCAGATGGCAACGATTGTCATATAGTTTGTCTCTTTTGCGGAACCGATCAGGCAATTTTCCCCCTTTGCAGCCTGTGAACACTCAGGAAGCACAGCATTGTCCTTTTCGTCGTCTCCGCTTCCCCAGAGGATAATGGGCACATCAACCGCTTTCAAAACATCCTCCACTACCTTTGCGCAGTCTGCGGGAGAGGCATCGTTGACATTGGGGTCGGCACCGAGCATCTTCAGATTGATGAGATCAACACCGAATTCTTCGATATTCTTCTGCGCCCATTCCACCGGAGAATTGATCTCCTTTCCGATTGCATCCTTGACTACATCCGGCCAGTCGGGAATTGTATCGGCAACAAACCCTGCAATCACCGGTTTATGCGGCAGCTCCCCTTCAAACGTTAAAAACGGAAGAGTTTTATTGCCGCCGACGGTTATGGTTTTGGCCCTGGTTCCTCCCTCTTCTTTCAAGGCCCCTATTGTAACTTCGTTTATTGCGCCGGTCCATTTTTCCTTTACATCAGGTATTTCCATCATCGCCTCCTATTATATCAAGTATTTTTTTCACACTCTTCTTTGCCGGTGACCCGTTGAGTGATGTGATCGGTTTTCCATTAAAGATCGCTTCTTCGATAAGAGGGTCTTCCGGAATATCTATGAGATATTCCATGTCGAGCTCTGAAATCCTCTTTTGTATCTCCTTTTTATAACTCTCCTTGACCATATTTGTAACAACATACCTCTTTTTTATACCGCTTTTCAATTCTTCGGTGATTTGCTGAATACTTTTTGCCGTATTCAGAGATACGGGGTTTCCCGTAACTACAACGATCAGGGCATCGATATTGGAGGTAGTTCTCCTGCTGATGTGCTCGAGGCCCGCCTCGTTGTCCATCACTATCCATCGGTATGACGGAAAAAGGTCTTCTGAAAATTTTCGTATCAGCGTGTTGAGGTAGCAGTAACAGCCTGAGCCCTCTCCTCTCCCCATGCTCAGAAGGTCGAACCCGTCCGCTTCCTCGATAATCTGCTGAAACCCCGCTTCAATGTAATTCGCCTTGTCCATACCCGGAGGAAAATTCTTGATATCCTCGAGAATTTCTTCCCGTAATTTTCCGATAGTTTTATGAACATCGATACCCAGGAGTGTACCCAGATTGGAATCGGGGTCGGCATCTATCGCGAGGACAGGGCCCATCCCTTTTTCGCAGAGCAGCCCTATCAGCAGTGCTGAAACTGTCGTTTTTCCGGTTCCCCCCTTTCCTGCAACAGCGATACTTTTTGTCATGGTTATGCCTTCAGTGTCAGGAATTCTTCAATATCGGTATGGGGGAGAAAAAGGGCTTTCTGAAACTCCTCGACATAGTCGTCCGCACCCATTAGATCGTAGTAGGTCGTCGACCGCCGTATCTCGAGCACCTCTTGATACGCCTCCTGGTAGAATGCGACGATTTTAGAGCCCTTTATGGATGTGTTTCCGACAAACTCGATCTTTTCCCGGGGTACATTCGGAATGAGTCCAATAGATATTGCGTGTTCAACATTCAGATAATTGCCGAATGCACCCGCAATAAAAAGCCTGTCGACATCGGAAAAGTTGAGATCGAGCCGCTTCAACAGTATATTCATCGCAGCAAAAATCGCCGCTTTTGCCGTTATTACGTTTTCTATGTCTGATTCGGAGATATAAACAGGGTTCCCGTTGTGCGCTGTACCTCCTTCGATAAGAACAAAGCTTTTTACTCCCTTAATTTCACGTACTCTTTTTGTCGAATTCTCAATGAAGACACCTGATCGGTTGATGTAATTCATCTCGAGAAGAACACTGACCATATCGATAATTCCAGACCCGCAAAAACCCTTTGCAGGGAAATCTCCAATCGTGCGACAGCGTATGTCCTGATTTTCAATATGCACAAGTTCGACAGCCCCGCCTTCTGCCCTCATACCGCAGGCCACGCCGGCTCCCTCGAGTGCGGGTCCCGCAGAAGCGGACGCAGCCACCATCCACTCCCGGTTGCCGATGACTATTTCCCCGTTTGTCCCGATGTCGACGAGCAGGGATATACTCTCTTTTCTGTGCAGTTCCGTGGCAAGTATGCCTGCAGTCACATCGCTCCCCACCCATGCACTTATACCCGGAAGCGAATACAAAAGTCCACGATGGTTGATCTCGATGCCAACCTCCGCAGCCCTGAGCGGCGGTGGATTTACCGATGTTGCGACGTAGGGGTATCTGCGAATATTATACGTTGGAAGGCCGAGCAGAAAATGCCCCATTACCGAGTTTCCCGCACATACAACCGCAGTGATATCCTT
>Ga0307442_1000028_pt1 | contig 46531 bp, 38 predicted proteins | sample SalMarWE160430MG_FD_202143 | JGI IMG/M metagenome (GOLD analysis project Ga0307442, IMG submission 202143) | Salt marsh sediment microbial communities from the Plum Island Ecosystem LTER, Massachusetts, United States - WE1604-30 | ecosystem: Environmental > Aquatic > Marine > Intertidal zone >...
GTGGCTCGCCCTTGAACGTGTGCTTCAGCTTCGCCTTCGGCTTGAACTGGTCCGGATGGTCGGCGAATTTCTTAGGACCGCGATGTCTGTCGCCTTTGTGCACGCCGGGCGCGTAGACTCTGATGCCGTTGCCATGGTGGCGCTTGTCGTAACGGCCGCCCTTCCAGCTGTCGACCTTGTAGATCTTCTGCACGTGGATCGGACGCTTGGTGATCCTGACCACATAGTTGCGGGGAATGCCGTAATTGTAGACCACGCCGCCGCGGAACTGTGGACGATAGACACGCGTGGCGCCGAGAAACACGACACCGAGATCGGCGATCGGCACGGCATAGTGCGGGATGGCCCGGGAGGTCATGTAGCGCGGCCGCACGAACACCCAGGATTCCGCGATCGGAGGCTCGTAGCCGACCGGCGCGCCGTAGGCGTAGCCCGCACGCTGCGGTCCGATCGGCGCCCAACCCACATATTGGTCGTCATAGCGCCACTGCACCCAGGCTGGCGCCCACGTGTCGCCCGGCACCCAGAACCACCCGTAGTCGGGATCATAGCCCCAGCGTCCGTAGTGATAGACGGCCCAGGCGAAGGGCTCGTTTGACTCCCAATACCAGCCGTACTCCTCGGTGGAGACCCAATGGCCCACGGTATAGGGGCGCCAATCCGGCGCCACATCCTCGGGCAGCCACACATAGCCGAAGCGCGGGTGCCAGACCCACTGCCCGTAAGGCGCGAGCTCGTCGTAGAAGGTGTCGATGTCGATAGTCTCTTGGGCCAGCGCCGCGCCGCTGAGGCCGAGACGGTCGGCACCTGGCACCGGCAAGCCTGGCGCGGCAAGCAACGCGGCCAACGCCAAGGCGCCTGCGATCATTAGCCAAAACCTAGTTTTCATTATCGCCCTCCAAGTCCCCAGCTCGGCTTCTAGGGACGCAAATTCACATTTTCTCGCCAACGCTCGTAATGGCGCTTTGCGGCCAAAGACTGGCGGTTGGATACTTCTCTCCACAGGCGAGAGCTTTTTTTTGGGAGCACTTTGTTTCACAGCTTTGAGCTGACACGGCATCCGGAGATGGCGCACCCCGACCGCTTGTGTCTTGCGCTGGCGTCACTATGTTGGGCGGACAAGACCGGCCTGATGACCCGCGCTCCGTAGACAGGGCGCGCGGGCTTCTGCTAAGGGGGCGGTCCCAGTGGCCGGACGTCTCCAGGCCGCCGTTAGTGGGGCGCATAGCTCAGGTGGTAGAGCAGCTGACTCTTAATCAGCGGGTCCAAGGTTCGAGTCCTTGTGCGCCCACCAACACTTTCAAAGCGTTACGGCCATAGCAGTCCAGGCCTTCCTCTCCGTAGTACCAGTGAGGTAACACTCGCAACCAATGGAGGGGCTGAAAATGACGACGCTAGAGCTCTACAGAGGCAGGACTGATTCCCAGTCGAAATCCGCGACGAATTTGGTTCAATCCTCGTTGGGATCGAACTTGCGGATGAAGGCTGTCACCGCTTCATCTTCGCTGAGAAGAGAGCCCTTCGAGGAAGGTGGCGACGCGGTGAGGGGGCCAGCGCGTTGGATTTTCGCGACGGGCTTTCTCAAGTCGCTGCTCTCAATCATCCCCTACTACCTTGAGTTCGTTGAGCGTGGGGCAAGCGATCCGCCACGGATCGAGGAGATCGATAAGGTGGTCTCTTTCCGAAAGCGGATGATGCATTGACGCTTGCTGAGCAATTCAGCTGGCGCGGGTAGGGACGGGGAGCGAAGGGCTCGCCTAGAGCGTTTCGCTCCCCGTTTGTCTGGATAGCGTGAGTGGAGGGAACCCGGCCTTAATAGGGGTCAGCCGGGTTCCCAATTGGAGTTAAGCGCTCGGGCAGCTCCAGAGTGTCGTGCGTCGTGAGCGGCGTCGCCGCCCGAGATTTGCCAAACGGCCCACCAAATCGTTGGTTCCCGGACTAGCGCTCAGCTTTATGCTGATCGTTGCCGCGAGGGCACAGGTGTAGCGCCTCATTCATGCTACCGTTTCCTAGCCTGGGATCATGGGGCCAGGCGCCACATCACATCACGGAGAGGCCCCGGTTACTCCTGAGCCGGGGCTTCCCAAGCCCATAGATAGAAGGAAGCACAGCCAAGTCGGGGGACTGAAAAATGCGGCATGGAAGCTATTTCGTCTGGACGCTGAAGGCAGTGATAGTGGGTGCCCTGATCGCGGGGGCGACGACGCGGGCCTACGCAGACGACCCGCCGAAACTAAAGTTCTCAGGGAGTGCGACGTTCACGACGGACTATATGTTCCGTAGCATTTCTAACACGAGTCAAAATCCCGCCGTGCAGCCTGGATTCGAGCTGGGTTACAGTATTTTCAATGCGGGCATTTGGGGATCCAACACCGCCTATGGGGAAGGCATCGAGATCGACTACTATGCCAATATCAAGCCAAAAGTCTGGGGCATCGATTTCGAAATCGGCGGCTACGAATACACCTACCCGGGCAATGACGGCATCAACTATTTCGAACTGAAGACGAGCGCGGCTAAGAGCTGGGGCAACCTGACCTTCAACATCGGCAACTGGTGGTCACCCGACAATTTCGGTCTGGGCGTTCAGTCGGATGCGGTCGAGGGCGGGGCGGAATACGCCTTTTCCGGGAAGCTCTTCAATTTCTTCTCCCCTACCATCAGCGGCGTTCTCGGCGTGCAGACGTATGAAATTTTAAGCCCCGACTATACGTATTGGAACGCGGGTTTGAAGCTTAGTTTCCTGGACCACTGGTCAGCCGACGTTCGCTACTATGACACGAGCTACAGCAAAAGCGATTGCTTGTTACAAAGTGGCGGGCGGGACAACTGTGATGCGCGAGTGGTGGGTGCGATAGCGGCCACGTTCTAGCTATTTCATACGTTCCCGCTCCCATGAGATTAGTCTAGATGGTCCCCTTGATGCTCGTCGGCTGCCCACGCCAGCTACTCACCCCGAAGTGGTCATTAACAAGCCGACCGAGACGGTCCAAGCGTGTGTCACTCCCTCCGTTGGGAACCATCGCTCAATCCCAATTTAACTATTCGGTCCGACCATAGCCCTCGACCGACAGCCTCCTGGGCAAAATCATGCGCCCCCCATGCCAAGCCGCCTTAGACGCCTATTTTGCTAACCCACGGGGCGCGGCATATCTCAAGAGCGAGGCCCTTGAGAAGCGGCTGGCTCAACTCTTCAGGCGGATCGGTGACGGCGAAGAGCTTTCGGTGAACGAGGCTGCCGACTTTCTGTTTCTTCCTGTCGAAGTGTTCCGGCACGTATGGGCGGCAGTGCTCGCGACCGAGCATGACGCGGCGTAAAGGCGCCACCCAGGATGGGCGTCGATCTAGGCCAGGGCTAGGAACTTCGGTTCACCAATCGCCTTAGCATGATCGCGTAGATCACGGCGGCGCCCACGGCGGCACCTCCAATCACGTCGAGCGCGAACAAAAGCCAATTTCCACTTAGCATTCCCTCAACTCCCTCATGGCGACCGCGACGCCATGTTCAAGCGCCGCGTTCCTAGGAGGCTAAGCCACAGGCCTTAAGGGAAATTCAATGTGGATGGGAGGCATCGGCGGTCGCGTCGAACCCGGTTCGAGGCCTTTTCGGGGCTGGCTGCCCGTGCAACCATAGCGGGTGCTATGGCAACCCATGCGAGCAGTCGCCCGCCTCTGGCGCCGTCTCATCGCCCTGCTGAGGCGCCGGACGCGGTGGGTCGTCACCCGCGCCCACCTTGAGCTCATCGACAAGGCGCGCCGGGCAGGAACCTTCAAGCGCGATGATTAGGCGGCTGACCCGCACACCCTTGATGGCATAAACGGAGTTCGCCCCTCGTGGCTTCCGGGGGGCCCCGCCACAGTGCTATCGTTTACGCCGATACTTGGCGATCGGTGTATCTCGGGCAAACGCGCTGTGGAGGGCTTCCCGGCGAAGGGGCAAGGCGTTTTGCCGGCGCTTACAGCAGGAGAGACCGGAATGACCGCGAACGGGGGATTGCGCCCACGGCCAGGCATTCTCGACATCGCGCTCTATCCCCCGGGAAAGCACGCGCTGGAGGGCGATGCGCCTGTGATCAGGCTTGCCTTCAATGAGACGCCGTTCGGCCCATCCCCGCGCGCGGTGGAAGCCTATCTAGGGGAAGCCAAGCAGCTCTCCCGTTACCCTGACGGTTCGGCGCGGTCGCTGCGTGAGGCGATCGCCGAGGTCTATGGCCTCGATCCCGCTCGCATTGTCTGCGGTTGCGGCTCCGATGAGTTGCTGAGCCTGCTCTCGGCAGCGTATCTCGGCCCAGGCGACGAGGCGATCTACTCGGAGTACGGTTTTCTCGTTTACCGCATCTGCATTCTTGCCAGAGGGGCGACGCCGGTCGTCGCGCCAGAAACCGCGCTGACCGCTGACGTTGATGCCATTCTCTCGCGCGTGACGCCGTCGACGCGAATGGTGTTCCTCGCCAATCCGAACAACCCGACGGGCACCTATGTCAGCTTCGATGAGGTCAAGCGTCTGCGCGCCTCGCTCCCCGACAATGTACTGCTCGCGCTCGATGCCGCTTATGCTGAATATATGCGCGCCAACGATTACGAGGCCGGGATCGAACTCGTGGCGACAACCCACAATACGGTGATGACGCGAACCTTCTCCAAGATCCACGGCCTCGCCGCGCTGCGCATCGGCTGGGCCTATTGCCCGGCTGCGATTGCCGACGCGCTGAACCGTATTAGGGGTCCGTTCAACGTCTCCGGTCCGGCGATTGCCGCTGGTGTCGCCGCAATCGAGGATCGGGCCCATGAGCAACGCGCTGCAGATCACAACGAGGCTTGGCGTGGCCGCATGGCAGAGGCGCTCACCGCCCTCGGCCTCACGGTGACGCCTAGTGCCGCCAACTTCCTGCTGATGCATTTTCCTGACGGCACTGGATGCACCGCCGCCGAGGCAGACGAATTTCTGCAGTCGCGGCGGATCCTTCTGCGACGGGTCGCTGCCTATGGCTTTCCCAACGCGCTGCGCATGACCATCGGCACCGAGGAAGACAATCGCGCCGTTCTCGATGCGCTTAAAGACTTCATGGGCGCGAAGGCCGTTGCCCGCGCATGATCGAGCCTCGTTCGACACCGACGCCAACGTCGGTTAGTAGTGACGCCGCAGGAGGCGAAAAAGTGTCGTATGAACGAGCCTTAATGCGGCTATAGAGTCGTGGAAATCTCAATTGGCGGCCCTTAGGGTCGAACCCTAAGGTACCCACAGTGTTTTTGAAGCGGGGAGAGCCGCGTTAGTGCAAAGGAGAACCGCACATGATGATGAAAGGTTTGATGGCATTTGTGATCGTCTTGTTGGTCCCAGCGGCGGTCATGGCCAAAGGTGCATGTTGGGATGACAAGCAAAAGTTCTGCAGCGACGCGGCCGCAAAGGAAGACGTGAAGGCCTGTCTTAAGAAGCATGCCGACGAGCTTAGTGACGGCTGCAAAGCCAAGATGGGAGGCAAGGGGAAGAAAAAGGGCGATGACGCGGCCAAAGATGGGTGAACCCCTCCGGAACCAAACGATGACCGCCGTGCCCCGCCGGTAACGACGCCCCCGAAGGGCACCGATCAGACAAGGCTCTGAGCGGGCCGCGCTTTGGCGCTGCTCTGGCGAGAGGTAACGTGGTCTCCATATTGCGCGTGACGCTTGCCCCGGAAAAATCGCAACGGGTTACTTCGTCAACCTGACGGCGGCTTTATTGCTCCCCTAGACTTTGGATCGCGCGGGTCGTGCCTGTCGTAACCCCGCCGGAGCGGCTTGATATTGTTGGCGGTCGGGAGGTGCGGCCTAGTTGGGCCTGGCGTAGTCTGGTCTCCGCGATTTGTGCATTGAGGGAGTGCCACATGATCGGCCGCTTTTTGCGGAAGCCCCTGGACAAGCTTCGGGCCGGACGAGCCCCCGAAAAGGCCAAGAAGCGGAAAGAGGGTCGGTTCGCGTCGTGGCTTGAGAAGAACCCAACGGGCACCTTCGAGCAATTCTATGCCGAAAAGGCCGTGCGGGCGGCGACGCTTGGGAAGCCTCATGCTTCCCTTGGGCCGACTCTCAAGCCTGGCAGTCTGGAGCGCGCTCGCCAGGTTGTCGATGGGTGGCTCGCCTGGGGCATTCGTCCTTCCGATACCGTGGTGGACTACGGTTGCGGGACGCTACGGCTCGGCCGCCTGCTGATCGAGTTTCTTGAGCCTGGGCGCTATATTGGGCTTGATCTCGATCAACGTATCCTCACCGCCGGCCATGACCAGCTGCCCCCTGATCTTGTCGCGTTGAAGCAGCCCATGCTTGAGGTCATCTCGCTAGAGAGCCTCCGCCGCACGGCCGCGAGACAGCCCAAATGGGTGTGCTCGAGAGGCGTGTTGCAACACGTGCCCCCGGCCGAACTCGACAGGTTCTTTGAGAACCTATCTATCCTTGTTTTGGGGGGCGCCACAGGCCTCATCAACGGAAGAGCCTGGCCTAAGACCGAAAGGCGATCGCACACGACGTGGGACTATACTCTCGAGGACCTCAAGGCGTCCGCCGCGAGGGCGAGCGTGGATCTGGAGCGGGTCTCGACGGCGAATACGACGGTGCTCGTCTTGCGTGCCTGAAAATAGGTCGCCCGCGCTTTCCGGGCGCAAAAAGTCACCTGCCTCCCGGCGAATTTGCCCGCGGCAAAAATTGTCCTTGGGAGCCTTTCTAACCGCTTGAAAAAAAACGGTGAAACCGTCGCAAAAATTCCCCCAACGGAGCCGGTTGTGCCCGTGTGTATTAGTCTGCTAGAAGCCACCTTCTGAGTGAAAATCAGGGTCAAGACGGGAGCGCTTAGATGGACAAGATTGTTTTTGCCCTTTTGCGGGGCGTGTGTCAGTTGCCGGCTTATGTCGCGCACGCCAAAGGCTTTCTGCGGGATGTGGACATCGAAGCGGAGTTGAGCATCGCGCCAACGGCCTGGACGGTGCCGCAGCGGCTTGTCGACGGGGAAGTGCACTTTGCCGTCATTCCCTGGACCCGCGTCGCCGCCGACACGTCCAAGGGCAACCGTCTGACGCTGGTCAGCGGCTCTGGCTTCGAAGAGGCTGCCATGGTGGTGCGCAACGGCATGACCGTGGAACAGGTGACCGACGTTGCCGTCCCCAACGAGGGCGGCATCAAGGATCTCACCGCGATGGCTCTGGTGCAGCGTCTCGGCTGGCAGGACGCTCATGTCGTGCGCATGCCCTCCGGCGACGGCGCGATCCTTTCTTTCGTCGGCGAGGGCGCGGACGCCGCGTCGATGGTCGAGCCCTATGCGACCATGCTCGAGCATCTCGGCCTCGGCCACGTCATTCAGCGCACCGGCGATGTGTGGCCCGGCGCGCCAGGCTGCTCGCTGACCACCACCAGCAATATCATCGCCCAGAATCCGGATCTCGTGCAGCGCATGGTCAGCGCCTACATGCGCGGAGCTAAGTTTGCCGAAACCAACCGCGATGAGGCAGCCGATATTGCCGAGAATTACATTGGCATCAGCGGCGAGATCATTCGCAAGGCGCTAGACGCCAACCGCCCGAACCCGGATGCCATCCGCAATCAGGCGGCGATGGACCAGGTCATCGAACTCATGATCCAGCGGGGCTACATCGACAAGGTGCCATCCGGCTACAAGGATCTGAGCTTCCTGGACAAGGCGGAAGCGGCGACGAAGCAAGCCGCCTGCTGCTGATGGAACGCCGCGCGACGTCGACCCCGCTTGGCGGCAAGTTGGCTATCGCTCAGCTCGAGGTTTCGAGTCGCAGACGAAGCTCGGCCCGGGAAATCTTACCGTTCGGGTTGCGCGGCAATTCCTTCACGAACAAGAACTTGCGTGGCCGCTTGTCCGGACCCAGGCGAACGCGGCAATGGGCAACCAGAGCCGCTTCCGTCAGGTCGCTTGAGCCCACGACAAAGGCTGCTATCTCTTGCCCTTCCGGCAGTTTGGTGAAGCCGACCACGACGACGTCGCGTACGGATTCATGCTCGGCGATCACCGCTTCGACCTCGGATGGGTGTACGTTGGCGCCGCCGCGGATAATGAGGTCGGAGCCGCGACCCATGAGGCGCACAAAACCCTGCTCGTCGAGCGTGCCAATATCCCCGGGATAGGCCCAACCAGCCTTCAGGGTGTCACCCGAAGCACGCGGCGTTGATTGCCCGTACATGGATCGGGCCATCCCCGGCGCCCGGACGCGGATGCTTCCGACTTCCCCATGGGGAAGAACCCGATCTTCGCCGTCGACGACTTGCAGCGCCACGAAGGGTTGCACGCGCCCGACGGATTCCGGTCGCGTGTCGATATCAGGGCCGTAGAGCGAGCTCATGCAGCCGGAAACGGTCGATCCATAGTCCTGAATGAAATTCCTGGACAAAGCGGCACGGACCCGAAGCTTTTCGTCGGGGAGCATGGGCGCCCCGATCGAATAGAAGCCGTCCAAGCCGTCAAAGAGCGGCGCGGACCCGTCGCCCGAAAGCTCGAGCAGGTTGCGGATGATTGTGGGAACGGCGCAAACCGAGGTGACCTTCAACGCCACAATGGCTTCGGCCAGCTCCTGTGGTGAGAACAGCACCGGAAAGAAGCGGACGGTCGCGCCTTGCAGCAGCGCGCTAAGCGTATGGCTGCGTGAGCCCGAGAAGGAGAGGGACAGCGGGTTCAGCAAGGATTCACCATAGCGCGACGGCAGAGGCGTGATCGACCGGAACAAGGCTCGGTCATGATCGAGGACAAAACCGACGGGCCGCGACGTCGTGCCCGACGTCAGCGAGATAAGGGCCGGCGCGCGCGCTTCGCGTTGCCATAGCGGGCTTTCGTCGTGCCCGGCGATGCGATCGGTCCACCCGGCGTTCACCAGGACCGAATTGTGGGTCGCGGCCGGCGCCCGGCGGTCTTCCACAATAACCGTCAGATCGAACTCGCTCGCGAGCTGGCTTCGCTCTGCGACATTCGCGCGGAAATCGATCGGCACCGCGGCGGCGTCCAACATCCAAAGCGCGATCATCAGAACGACGGTCTCGCCGCCATCGCGCAGGGCGATCCCGACCCTTGATCCAGGGCCGACGCCATTGAGCTGCAATTCTCGCGCCGACCGCGCCGCGCGAGCGATGAGTTCGCTGTAGGTCAGCGTGAGTTGAGGCGAATCAATCGCCGGGCGGTCCCCCCAGCGTTTACCGAGACCGACAAACACATCGGCAAGACTGACTGAGTTCAAGGAATCTGCCCCGCGGATCATGGCTGCGTCGCCGTCGAGTGGCACACAATGGTCGCTGAGATCAACTTTGACGTTCCTCTGAAGGTGCCGGCCAGGAGCAGCTAGCCCTTGGACTCGAGGTCATCGCCACTGGCTAAGGCTTTGAGAAGAGAGACCTTATCGATCTTACCGATAAGGGTGCGCGGCATTTGGCGAAGGAAAATGAGCTTTTGAGGGATCATGTAGTCCGGCAGGCGCGCAACGAGACCAGCCCTTGTCGCCTCCCGCTGGCTCGGATCGCCCTGAACGATGCCGGTGATGCCGAGGACCTCGTGACCGTTACGCGGATGGGCAACGGCTACTGCGACTTGAACTGAAGCGGCTTCGCGGAGCGCATTTTCGATTTCGAGCAAGCTGATGCGATGCCCGCGAAACTTGATCTGGTCATCCTCGCGGCCGACGAAATAGAGGACCCCGTCCGGCCCGCGTTCGACAATGTCGCCGGTCCGATACCAGATGGTACCGGGCATCGATGCGTGCTCGCAAAATCGTTCCGCCGTCTGCTCGGGAGAATCGAGATATCCGGGTGTTACTTGGGCACCGGCAAGCCAGAGCTCGCCCTTTGCCTCACCGCTCTCGGAGAGACCGTCCGGGGCGGCAATAGCGGTGCGCAAATTGGGAAAAGCCTTACCGAGCGGGACCAACCCATAGCGGCACTCAGACGGCGAGGTCTTCGCATCAAAGCGATAGCGGGTAAAGGCGATGGTGGCCTCGGTCGGTCCGTAGAGATTCTCGACGACGCTGTTCGGCGCGGCCTGCTGCCATTGCTCGGCCAGCGATGCTGGAAGAGGTTCGCCGCAGAACAGGCTTACGCGCAAGGATTGCAGCAAATCCAGCCTTAGCGCCCGGGTCCGTTGCATGATTAGCCCGAGCGCTGGCACCGAAAACCAGCAGGTGACGTGCTCACGCTTCACGATGCGGCCAGGGGAGAGGAGATCGGCTCCGACTATGGGGGCGAGCGCACCTCCCGTCGTCCATGCGCACATCATGTCGTGTACGCTGAGATCAAAGGTGAGTTCGAAGGTCTGCGAGTGGCAGTCATCTGGTCCATAGCGATAGAACGGGCAGACAAAATCGAGATAGGCGCAAAGATTGGCGTTCGTCACGGCGACGCCTTTCGGCTCCCCGGTACTGCCGGAGGTGAACAGCACATAGGCCGGCGCGGCATCGGACGATGGCCGGTTGCTCCTCGACGTCGCGGCGGCAATATCGCTGGCGTGGAGGACGTTCGCCTCTTGGACGCCCGACAGCGTATCGTCGCTTTCGGCATCGACGAGTGTGTGAACACGCCCACACATCGGCACGAGCTTCGCTGCGCGGGCCGCTTGGCCTCGCCCGATGACTACGGTCCTGAGTTGAGCCTGGGCCACGACCCGCGCAAGCCGGGCATCCGGCAACGCCGGATTGAGAGGCACGTAACCCTTGCCGGCGGCGAGGATCGACAAGATCGCGACATATGCCGATTGATCACGGTCGGCCAGGAATCCGATCAAGGGTTCGTCCCTGCTTTCCTCGATCAGAACGGACGCAAGCTTGAGAGCTTTCGACCAGACCTGATCGTAGGTCTGTGTAGCCCCGGAAATCGCGATCATCGTTCTGGCGCCGTGTCTCGCGGCGCTGTCCAGAAGGCGGTCTATGGCGAACGGCTGCGTCATCCGATTAAGTGTTTCCGGTCAAGGACATGGCTTCATCCACCAGTCGCACTCGTCCTCTGGGAGTAGGTTGTACCGACCACGGCGCTTCTGCTAGAAACCACGGTGCCGAAGGGGAAAAGCGGCGATAAGACGGGACCAGATAATGGACAAGATCGTTTCCGGCTTCTTGCGGCGTGTCCGCCAGTCGACCTCGGCCGCCACGGGTGGAACGGAGAAAGGTGCGGCGAAAAAGAGGAAAATGCCTAAGCTCTCATTCGTGGAGTGGCAAGCCCTCAACCCAGATGGCACTTTCAAAGATTACACCGCCAAGCTGCCGTTTGAGGAGTGGCAGGCCCTCAATCCAGGGGGCACCTTCAAAGAATATTATGTTGGCTCCGTCGTCGAGGCGCTTGCCGGGAAAAAACGTCACGCGACCCTCGGACCGCTCACGCGGCCAGGATCGGTCGAACACGCTGAGAGCATCGTTGACGCACTGATTGGCCTCGGCGTTGCAAGGTCCGACATCGTCGTCGACTATGGCTGCGGCACGCTGCGCGTCGGCAGGAAGATGATGCAGTATCTTGAACCGTCGCATTACGTGGGCTTGGATGTCGATCGTCGTATTCTCGACACCGGCCTTGAGATATTGCCGCCGGGGCTTGCAGAAGAGAAAACGCCAATTCTCGAAGTGATCGACGACGACGTTTTGGATCGCATTGCGGCCATGCGCCCCGACTGGATCTATTGCAAAGGCGTGTTGCATCACGTGCCGCCCGCTGAACTGGACGATTTTTTTGGCAGCCTCCTTCGTCTCGCGCTGGCCGAGACAAAGATCGTGATTTGGGCCAGGCTTTCCGATGCAGCAACGAAGCAAGCCTCCGACCGAAGCTGGTTTCATAGCCTCGAAGGCATCATTTCCTTTGTGAAGAAACTCGGTTTTGATGCCGAGGTTTGCATGGATCCGCAGTCAAGGAGAATGGTACGCCTGCAACGGTCCGCGAACGCAGACTAGCAGCAGAGGCGCGAAAAAAGCATGCGACTGCCTGAGTTCCGCGCGTTTGTCCTTGCCCACCTGGCGTCGCAAGCGCCCGAGAAGGCCGAAGCGATCGAAGCCCTTAAGAGCAACGACGATCTGTTGGAGTCCGGCCTCGTGGACAGCTTCGCATTAATCGATCTCTGCCTCGCGGTGGAAGCTTGGACGGGGGCTACGATAGACATCGGGATGCTCGAGCCTGAGCAGTTTAGTTCGATCGAAGCCCTTCTTGAGGTCGTGAACGCCAAAGGAGGCGTCCACCCCGAGGCTCGCGCGACAGGTGCGGGCCTGGCAAATTAAACCTCAGCCATGGCCCTCGTTGAGCGTTTCATCGATCCCACCGAAATTGATCGAGTTCTCACCTTTTTCCGTGGTTACAAGCAGCCCCAGCATATCCTCGGGCAGGACCGCGATTTCCTCGTTTGGCAGTTCTCGCCCGAGCGGTGCAGGGGCTTTGAAGGAGCGGGACTTGCGGCGTGCACGCTTTGGGATGACGACGAGATCGTCGGATTTGTCGGTATCATTGGAAGTGGCTTCAACCGCAACGGTGCTGTTATTGACGGCGGCTGGTTGTGCAATCTCATCGTGCTGCCCGACTATCGTGCTGTCGGAGGTTGGATGCGGCTTATGAAGGCTGTCCACCGTTTGCCGCTTGGTGCCGTTGGCGTGGTCGGCTTTCCACCCAAGATCGGTCAGCTCTACCGGGCCATGGGCTATCACATGCACGATCGATTGTTCCGTTTCGTCCGCATTGTGGACCCGGAGCCGACCGGGCAAATCGTCGCCGGGGACGGCTGGCGGGGTTACGCTCGTCCGCGATCCCAATCGCGGACCTCGTCCAAAGTGAAAATTGAATCGGTGTCGGTGCTCGATCGGCGCTGGGATTCGTTCTGGCGGCGCTTCAGCGAACGCGGTTATTTCGGCACCAATCGCGATTCCGACTACATGACTTGGCGCTATCTCGAGCATCCGCGGCTGCGACACGTCGTCAAGGTGGCCACCGCCCCGCTTGGGGAGATCAAGGGTGGTGCGGTCTATCGGATCGAGCAGGTGAGGAATAGTCCTCAGCGCCTACTTCGCCTCTTGGAACTCGTTGCACTCGATGACGCAACATATGCGGGATTGCTTCAGGCTGTCGCCAGGGATGCCGAGGAGCTCGGCGTCGCCTTCATGGATCATTACACCTCGCGGCCACTTCACGCCGTCTTCCGGGAGGAAGGTTGGTTCGAAGAGGAAGAGGCCGAGGACACGGTGATGCCGGGGCTATTTCAACCGCTCGTGCCTGAGCGCTGGATTCTCAATGCAGGAGTTCGCCTGCTCGGTCCGTCAGCGCAGACGGACCGCGGCTGGACGGAGGATGTTCTGATCGTAAAGTCGGATGGCGACCGGGACCGGCCGAGCTGACCGCTCGCTGCGGTTCCAACAAGATGGAGGGACATGAAATGGTGGAATGGCTGAGGGGCCTGGTGACGGGGAAACCGGCATCGTGAAGCCAATCATGTATCACTATGTGCGCCCGAGCGCAGAGGGCCTGCCCTACTTCCCCTTCCTGAGACTCTCCGATTTCGAGCGTCAACTAGAGGACTTCCAGAGCAGCCATGGCTTTGTCAGTCGCGATGCCTTTATTGGATGGGTCGATGGCGGCCCGGCACCTGACGGTGTTCTCCTGACGTTCGACGACGGCTTGCGGGACCATTTGGAATTCGTCATGCCGGCGCTTCGGGCCCGTGAGCTATTCGGTTTGTTCTACGTAACCTCCGGTCCAGCGACGACGGGCTCCATTCTCGACGTGCACAAGGTGCACCTGGTGGTGGGAAAGCTCGGCGGGAGGGCCGTCCTCGACTGGCTTGAGACGAACGTTCCCCATCTGCTCGGCGGCGAAAATGATGGCAGTGCGGATTCACACTATGTGGCCCAGACAGCCGACAAGGCGACGAAGTTCGTGAAGTCCTTGTTCAACTGGAAAATTGAGAGAGCGGAGAAGCGAGCCGTTCTCGACGCATTGCTCGATCATGCCTTCGCCGGCAGACCGCCAAGCTGGCAAGACTTCTATCTCGACGAACGAGACATGCGCGAGCTCGTCGATGCGGGCTTCGGCGTCGGCCCGCACGGGCATACCCATGAGGTCACGAGCCGACTCTCACCGCAGCAGCAGAGGGAGGAGGTCGATCTCTCTTGCGCTTTCGTGGATGGCGCCGGAGGCAGTCGCCAGTGGGGGTATTGCTATCCGTTTGGCTCCCAATCTTCGTTTTCGCAAGAAACCGAGAAGGCGGTGGCTGAGGCTGGTTGCCCTTTTGCCTTCGCCGTGGAGGCAAAAGACATCGTTATGCCGATCGCGCGCACAAGCCGCTACGCACTCCCTCGTCACGACTGCAATGCCTTCCCGCATGGCACGGTTTCGTATACCCAGGCCGCAAGCTCTCTGCCAAAAGCAAGCCTGCAACAGTGACATTCAAAATCTACACTCGATTCAATGCGAAGGACCGAGGGTTCTGCCTTGGCTAGACTGTGGGCTGGCGCAGCGCTTCGGATTGTGGCAGTGCTGGCGACCAGCAGCCGGCCAATTGCAGTGAGGTAGGGCAGTGAGGAACAACGCCGTCCAGAGCCCGCAGCCGACAAGGGATGCACCCGAGGCGCAAACGCTACGGCGCGCCGATCTCGGCCTTTCGACACCTTGGGAAGAGCCGCGCACCGAAACCCAAAACAGGTTGGCCGCCGTCTGGCAGCAGGTGCTTGGCGTCGATGCGGTCGGGGTCTCCGACGATTTTTTTGAGCTCGGCGGCGATTCCTTTGCGGCGACGGCGCTAGCTGCGGAGATCGAGGCCAGGTTCAACCAACGCTTCGCTCCCTCCGATATCATCAATTATTCAACGGTCGCCGCGCAGGCGGAGATGATTGCCGCGAAAGCTGGCGACAGCGCGGAGCAATTACCACCGCATCTCATTCTGAGCCGCGCGGGCGGTTCGGAGTCCCCGGTGTTCATCGTTCATGGGGGACTCGGATTTATTTTCTTCAAGCCGGAGTTCCTCGACGAGGTCGGTGAGGATCGGCCTGTCTATCTTTTCCAGGCGCCCGGTCTCGATGGCCGCGCGGCGCCTTTGGAAACGATTGAGGAGCTTGCCAGCCTTTACGTCGAAACGCTTCGCCGGGTTCAGCCAGCTGGTCCCTACAACATTGTTGCGTTATGCGCGGGTTCGTTCATTGCGCTCGAGATGTGCATTCAGATCGAAGAAATGGGAGACGCCGTGGCACACCTGATCTTGCTCGATCCGCCGGCTGCCCCCCCCGTGATCAAGGACGAGCGCGCCGGCGCCAAGTCAAAACGATCAGCAGCGCACGAGCGCGCCCTTGAAGTTTTGCGTCGGCCATGGAAGTTGTTTGAGGTTGGCGAAGACGATCGCGGAACCGAGGAAACCAAGCGGACGCTCAAACGTCGCGAGAAAATGCGGCGGCTCCGGGACACCATGGGGGCACGCCTGGAGGAAGTGTACTGGATCGAATCAGAGCAACGGCCTTATTCCGAAGAGACGCTGGCCAATGTTGCAGAGCAACTACGTGCAGCGTTGGACGTTCACGTCCCGCGGCCTTATTCCGGGACCGCGGCTATTCTCGTAAATTCGACGAAGGCGCACAAACTCCTCGGTGACGCTGCATTTTGGCAGAGCCACCTCGGCGGCATCGAGCATGAGATTTGCGGGACCAGCCACCACGAGGTCTTCCGTGACCAGATCATGGAAGCTGCACGCTTTGTGAGTCGCTCTCTGAAGGCGGTCAAGCTCGGTGGCCCGCCGAGACCAGAAGACACGCAGGCCTAATACGAGCCTCCTTCATCGGCGACGCTGTCGGCAACCGTCTCGGTCTTCGTCCTGACAAAAAGCGCCGAAAGGCTGCGTCAAATGTCGCAATTGTCTAGCCCTACTCGGTTCTCCCGCAGGGCCTTCATCCTATCGGCGGCGGCGGTCGGTGGCGCGTTGGTGGTCGGTCTCCGCCTTGCAGTTCGAGGGGCGGGTGGTGGCCTCGATGACGATGCCGTGGAGATCCACAATTGGATCACGGTCGCGCCCGACGGCACGACGACAATCCGCATCGCGCGCATGGAAATGGGTCAGGGAACGATGACCTCAATGGCCCAACTCCTCGCCGAGGAGCTTGCGGTCGATTGGTCGAAAGTGAAAACGGAATTCATCTCAATTCGGACTCAGCTGCGCCGCCACAGGGTCTATGGGCGTACCAAGACGAGCGCTAGCCGAAGCGTGAGGGAGTCCGAGGAAATGTTGCGGACGAGCGGCGCGCAGATCAGGACGATGTTCATCGGGGCTGCCGCGAAACAGCTTGGAGTGTCGGCCTCGGAGCTCAAGGCGGACAACAGCGTCATCACCCACGTCCCGACCGGCAGATACCTGACCTATGGCGAATTGGCCTCCGGCGCGGCCAAGGTTCCGGTGCCGGACGCCACGTCCATCAAGCTCAAGGACCCGAAGGACTGGACCTTCATTGGCAAGTCCGTGCCCCGTGTGGATATTCCGGCCAAAGTAGACGGCACCGCCATATACGGCATCGACGTGGAACTCCCCGGACTGAAGTACGCCGCAATAGCGATGAACCCCACGCTTGGCGCCGTACTGAAATCCTACGATGCCAGCGACGTGCTCTCCCGGCCGGGCATCTTGGACGTCGTTGAAGTCAAGAATGAGGGCAAGGTCGATGCGGTCGCTGTCGTTGCCGACCAATGGTGGCAGGCGAAGAGCGCTGTCGATGCCATGCCCAAGGACTGGGAGTCGAGCCCCAACGTCATCGATAGCGCCGGCATTCTGGCCGACATGCAGGCTGGACTAGAAGGGCCGGCAGATCAGATCCTTCGGCAGGACGGTGACATCCAAGCGGCGACGGCATCCGCTGCGCAGGTCCTGGAGGCGGACTATTTCGTCCCTTACCTCGAGCACGCGGCCTTGGAACCCATGAACTGCACGGCATTGGTCACCGATGATGGCTTCGATGTCTGGGCACCGACACAGGCACCGGAAGAGGCGATAGCGCTCGCAAGCCACGTGGCCGGACTTCCGGTCGCCAAGGGCAATCTCCACGTGACTCAAATCGGCGGGGCATTTGGGCGCCGGCTGAAGTCCGACTTCGTCGCCCAAGCGGTCCAAATCGCGAAAGCAACAAAAGGCACTCCGATCAAGCTCTTATGGTCTCGCGAGGACACCATGCGGCATTGCTTCTATCGGCCGGCCAGCCTCTCGCGCCTCAGAGGAGCCCTCGATTCTGACGGTAACCCTACGGTCTTGACGCATCGCATTGTCGCAACATCTGACGATCTACGCTTGGCGCCCATTGGCTCGATCTGGCTTCCGCACGATATCCCGAACATGCTGATCGACCTTGTGGTGAAGCCAACCCACGTGCCTGAAGGCCTCATGCGTTCGGTGGGACTCGCCGCGCATGCGTTTTTGACCCAATGTTTCCTCGACGAATTAGCGCGCGCCGCCGGCAAGGACCCTTATGAGTTCCAGCGCGCTTTGCTCGATCCGGACAGAGCGCTGGATGCAGGGAGCAAGCCGCGCATCTTGCGGCTCCGCGCGGTTCTCGACAAGGCTGCGCACAAATCAAACTGGGATGAACGGCTTGGGCCAAATCGCGGGCGCGGCATCGCCGATGTCGTATACGCCAATGCGTTCTACGCGGTTGTTGTGGAAGTCACCCTTGATGGAAAGGGCTGGTTCAGCGTCGATCGCGTGGTCGTAGCCGGCGACCCGAGCTTTCTGGTGAACCCCGACGGCGCCGAAGCACAGGTCGAAGGGTCTGTCGCCTTTGGCCTGACATCCGCCCTCTATGGCGAGATCACCATCGAACAGGGTCGCGTGGTACAAGGCAACTTCAACGACTATCGAATCCTGCGCATCAACGAAATGCCGAAGGTCGAGACCCATTGGGTGTTGAGCCGCAGCTTTCCGTTTGGCGGTCTTGGCGAGCCGATCGTCGCTGCCGTGGTCCCCGCCTTGGTCAACGCGATCTACGATGCCGGCGGCCCGCGCATTCGGTCGCTCCCACTCAAGAACCACAAAATCGTCACTCGCAATGCCTGACGTCCCAATCATAAGCCTTACGGTCAACGGCAAACCGGCGCGCGTCGAGGTTCCTGGCGCAACGCCGCTTCTTTGGGTCCTTCGCGAAGTGCTGAATCTTACCGGCACCAAATTCGGTTGTGGCATCGGCGCCTGCGGGGCGTGCACCGTCCACATCAATGGCAAGGCCCAGTTCTCTTGTCTTACGACCATCTCGGCTGCGTCTGGCCAGAACGTGACGACCATTGAGGGCCTTTCGGCGGATGGCCAGCATCCACTGCAGCGTGCGTGGATCGAAGAGCAGGTACCGCAATGCGGCTATTGCCAATCCGGGCAGATCATGAAGGCGGCCGAGCTGCTTGCGGATAACCCCAGTCCCTCTCGTGATCAGATCCTTGGCCACATGGCAGGGAACATCTGCCGTTGCGGCACATACCTTCGGATCGTGCGTGCGATCCAACGTGCGGCGGCGGAATCCTCGAGCCCTGCATCACCGCCGAAAGGCTTGTAGGCCTTGAAGTGGCCCCATTATGTGGGAATAAGCGCCACTTGGTTGCGCGTCAGGGATTGCACTGGACGGAGTTGTCCCTTTCCAGTATCCAGAAAATCACTGGGGAAACCTCCAACAAGGCCTTCACATGCGTGCCAATTTTCACGAAACGCTAGCGCGCGAGGCTGAGGTCAAGTCCGGCACCGATCGGTCTTTTGGCCTGGTGATGGCCGGGGCCTGCGGTGTCATTGCCGGCTTGGGCTTTTGGTCAGGAACCTCCCGTTGGCCTTACTGGTTGGCGGCAGCGGTGCTGTTTGCCACCGCGGCTTTGTTGTGGCCTGCGATTCTCGCGCCTCTTAACCGAATCTGGTTCCGGTTCGGCCGCCTCTTGCACCGGATCGTCAATCCCCTGGTGATGGGACTGTTATTTTTCGTGGTGATCACGCCCTTCGGCTTGGTCATGCGCCTTTTCGGCAAACGCCCCCTCGCGCTCAAATTCGATCGCGACGCGCCGAGCTACTGGCTCGCGCGCGACGCGCGCGAATTGCAGCCGGGCCCGATGACGAGACAGTACTGATCCGCCATGTCATTTCTGCGTGAACTTTGGGATTTTATGCTGGCACGCAAGAAGTTCTGGCTGATTCCCGTCATCCTCATGATGGTCTTGATTGGTGGCCTCGTCGTGATGAGCCAAGGCTCCGCGGTGGCACCCTTCATCTACACCCTGTTTTAGTCGTAGCCTCCAGCGGGGGGGTGCATGCGCGTACTTGGTGTTTCAGCCTACTATCACGACAGCGCTGCGGCCTTAGTGATCGATGGGCGCGTCGTGGCGGCTGCCCAAGAGGAGCGCTTCACGCGGCGCAAGCACGACCCGGACTTTCCGAAGCATGCCGTCGAATACTGTTTGAGCGAGGGCAAGGCGACGCTCGCCGACATCGATGCCGTCGTGTTCTACGAGAAGCCCTTCCTGAAGTTCGAACGCTTGCTGGAGACTTATCTTGCCGTGGCGCCGTGCGGCTTCCGCCAGTTCTTGATGGCGATGCCCATATGGCTGCGCGAGAAAATGTTTCAGAGGAGTCTGCTCACGCGCGAGTTACGCTCGATCGAGTCCGACTTCGACGAGGCAAAACTGCTGTTCAGCGAACATCATTTGAGCCACGCGGCGAGCGCCTTCTTTCCTTCGCCATTCGAGCATGCTGCCATCCTCACCCTCGACGGCGTTGGGGAATGGACCACGACCGCCAAGGCCCTCGGCAAGGACGGCGGCATTCAGATGTTGAAGGAAATACACTTCCCGCACTCGCTCGGCCTACTCTATTCGGCCTTCACCTATTACACCGGCTTCAAGGTCAATTCGGGCGAGTACAAGCTGATGGGGCTCGCGCCGTATGGCGACCCCATCTATGCCGGCGTCATTCTCGAGCATCTGATCGACCTCAAGAGCGATGGTAGCTTCCGGCTCAATCAGGCCTACTTCGATTACATGGCCGGCCTGACCATGACGAATGCACGGTTCGAACAGTTGTTCGGCGAGCCGACGCGTCGTCCGGAAGCGCCACTCACCTCGTTCCACATGAATGTCGCAGCCTCCATTCAATCGGTTACCGAAGAGGTTGTGCTCAGAGCGACGCGAGCGCTCGCGGCGGAGACGAGGGAGGAGAATTTGTGTCTTGCCGGCGGCGTCGCTCTCAACTGCGTCGCCAACGGCAAAGTGCTGCGTGATGGGCGGTTCAAGAACATATGGGTGCAGCCGGCCGCCGGCGACGCCGGCGGCGCTGTCGGCGCGGCGCTAGCCGCCTATCATATTGAGTTTGGCAAGGCACGAGAGACGAACAATGCGCTCGACGGGATGACCGGCGCCTACCTCGGCCCCGCTTATGATGCCGACAGCATTGCCGAACGCTTGCGTGCTGCCGGCGCACGCTTCGATGTCATCGATGACGACGACGATCTTTACGAACAAACCGTTGGTGCCTTGGTCGGAGAAAAAGCGGTTGGCTGGTTTCAGGGACGGATGGAATTCGGTCCGCGCGCCCTCGGCAATCGTTCGATCCTCGCCGACCCGCGCAGCCCGGAAATGCAACGGACGTTGAACCTGCGCGTCAAATATCGGGAAAGCTTCCGGCCGTTCGCGCCGGCCGTCCTCGCCGAAGATGCCAGCGAGTGGTTCGAGCAGGACGTCGCGTCGCCCTACATGCTGTTCGTTGCCGACATATGTGAGGATCACCGGCGCGCGATGACGGCCGAGCAGAAGGCGCTCTTCGGCATCGACAAGCTCAACGTGGTCCGCTCGGAAATTCCCGCGGTGACGCACGTCGACTATTCAGCGCGTCTGCAGACCGTTCACGCGGAAACGAATCCTCGATTCCATGCACTCCTCCGCCACTTCAAGCACAAAACTGGCTGTCCCGTGCTGGTCAACACCAGCTTCAACGTGCGGGGCGAGCCGATCGTCTGCACTCCGGAGGATGCCTTTCGCTGCTTCATGGGCACCGAGATCGAGGTGTTGGTCGCCGGCAATTGTCTTCTGCGGAAAGAGGAGCAGGACGCCTCGCTGCGGCGAAATTACAGCGAGGCATTCGAGCTCGATTAGGCTAGGTCATGGGTGCCGGAGGGAATGGAGCCCCCGCCGGACCGAACGTACCCGGATACCCGGCACGGACCAGGCTGTAAGCGAGGAAGGGGACCTCACCAATGTCCGATACCCTGGCGCCAAAGCGGAAATGGCTATTCTGGACGATCCTCGCCCTGTTAGTCATTTTGCTGCCGCTGGCCATGGCCGAGATGGCAGTACGCGTCGTGGGCATACGGGTTGCTGACGATCCCTATTTGCAGTTCGGACCCGTCCCGGCATTTTTTACGAAGAAGAATATCGACGGGCGCGAGTTCTATCAGGCAGCAGACCGAAAGCTTTATCGCGAACGCAATATCGTATTCCCGGTCAAGAAGGATCCGGGCACGTTTCGCATATTTTGCCTGGGCGCTTCAGCCAGTGCCGGCTGGCCTCACCCGTCGCAGGAGATCTACAGCGCGTATTTGGAAGAGGCGCTAAAGAGAGCGTATCCGGGGCAAAAAATAGAGGTGATCAACGTCAGCGCGCATTCCTATCCGACCTACCGAGTGCGCATGATCTTGCAGGAAATAATCAACCTCGAGCCGGACCTCCTCATCATCGACTCAGGAGACAACGAGTTCATCGAACCCAGGGTATATAGCGTCAAAGAGCACTGGTATGACCCCCTGGCGAAACTCGCAGATCACTCGCATTTGTTTCGGATCCTGCGCGGCAATCCACTGGCGCGGCGATGGTTTCCCGAGAACACGTTGCCGGCCGACTACGTTACGTTTCAACGTGGAAAGATGGACGCGCAAGTAGCGCCGGACGTCCGGAAAGATCCCAAGCAGTTCGAGCGGGTGAAGGAGCACTACGCCTTCGCTATCGAATCAATGGTGAAAAGCGCGAAGGTGAGGGGCATTCCCGTGATCCTGGTCACCGTTCCAGTGAATTTGCGGGATTGGCACCCGAACGTTTCCTATCAGGCGCTCCAGGGCGCGGATTTGGACCGCTGGCAGGCGCACTATGATCGCGGCCGTGCGGCCCTTCTCAGGAATGACCCGGAGACGGCCGTCAAGGAGCTGAGGCTTGCTGCCTCCTTGGACCCGCTGCACGCCGAGACGCATTTCTTCCTGGGGCGGGCGCTCGAAATGAAAGGGGAGTTTCAAGAATCCTTGAAGGAACTCAGTCTCGCACGCGATTTGGACTACTACCCGTCGCGAACAATCTCCGATTTCAACGCCACCTCGCGCGAGGTTGCTTCGCGCTACGACAATGCTGTGCTCGCCGATGCGGAAGCTGCGTTCTGGGCAGCCAGCGCACCACGCGCACCCGGCTTTGAGTACTTCCTCGACTACGTGCATCCCACTAAGCGCGGCAATCTACTGCTAGCCAAAACCATCTTCGACACGATTGCGCAGCATCAATTGGTGAACGGTGCCAAGGCGATGGTGGCGTTTTCGCACGAGGCTCAACCCTTTCACTGCGACCAAGAGAAGCGATTGTTTGTGAAGGCGGGCGGTTGTCCCCCGGAAGGCGTGCCTTACGACGACGCTACGGACCTGCCCATGCAAGTGTTGCTTGTGCGTCTGGCGATCATGATGAATCAGGACGAACGCATTGCCGACAAGCTTGCCGTTGTTTCGGATGCGCCTGGTTACGCGACCCTGGATGATTGGTCGAAGGCGTTCTTGCGGGACGCGAAGGCGGTCTACGCGCCCTTGGTCGAGTTGGAGCGGCGACGGTTGCTAGGGCAGTCCGTGGATTCCGAATTGAAAACCGCACGGGATAACGTCGAGCAATTCCGACTAAAATATTTCCGGGCGTACGAGAAACTGAAGAAGAAGAAGAAAAAGATCGCCTCGCAAAACTCGGCGGATTGATCTTGGGTTTTCATCTCATATGCAATGATGTTGTACGTGCCTTTAGGTCTTGCCCATGTCTATGAAAACAGGAAGCATCTTTTTTACAATCTATGTCGTTGTAGTAACGGCGGCATGTATATTATTGGTAGAATTCGTATCTCGACAAATTAATCTGGCCAACGGCATTGATATTCCTTTTCTCAGAGTTCAAGCAGCGGCTACTAACGATGCCGAAAAGGCTTCGAACCCCCACGAAACTAAGTCGGTTGTAGACCCTCATCTTGGCTTTGCGCGAGGGAAAACGGAACCGAGGGTTAGGGAGTTGCTAGGTCAATATACCTGGATAGAAGGTTTCGCCGTTTACAGCAAAAAGGCCCCCGCCGATTTGGACCGTCCAGTTATCTTAACACTGGGCGGATCTACGACCGACGCTGCCCGCGGTGAACACAGTTGGCCCGAGGAGTTGTCGAAGTTGCTGGCGGAAAAAGGGATTTCCGCGACGGTCGTGAATGGTGGAATAAGCGGCTATTCCACCAATCAAGAACTGTTAAAGCTGGTTCGTGACGGCCTGGAGTTCAAGCCGGACATCATCATCTCCTACAGTGGCGTGAATGACCGCGGCGAATACAGCGAACTGCCCTATCCGATGGTCCATCCGTATCAGAGGTACTTGCTGGAATATTTGACTCGATCCCAATATTCACCACTTTTTCCAAACACGGTGTATCTAATAAACAAGGTGTTGGGGGGAAAACCACCGCGGCACATTGATGCCACGCTCGGCGTGCCGATCAGTAGGACTCTCGGCCAACAATACGAGAAAAACCTCGTCCTCATGAACGCAATTGCGCAGGTCAGCGGTGCCACTTTTTATGGCATTATTCAGCCAAACGCGTATGTCGGCCCCAGCGGAGAATCTAAAACACCGACTGGTCTACGCAAACCGAAACCTGCAGAATATGTTTCCCAACTCCAGCATCTATACAGGCAGATAGCAGACTTACCGTCCCGACATCCGTTCGTACACAGTTTTTTGCCAATTTTCGAGGGGGACGGGCTCTATCAGAAAGATGGCATCCACGCGACATTGAAGGGGGACCACCTGATCGCAGAAAAAGTACTAGATCTGATCCTCCCGGAGCTCTCCGCAAGTCAGACAAGCGGAAGCGACGTCCCCGAACCGGCCACGGAAAGATGATCGTTCATGAGAGTGGTGCGAGCCGCAGTCGACTGAGATATTCCGGAGACCACCAGACCGAAGAAGAAATCGCCTCGCAAAGCTAGGCGATCCACCGAACGGCGGTTGCGGCTAGGGGCTCGCGGATCATTATCCGGCCTTTTTGGCCGAGCGATCATGAACGAGCGCGGCGAGTTGCTCTCCGAGGACTGCCGGCGATTCTCCGCCGAAAAACATGCGCGCCCATAGCTCCAGCCCGACCAGAGCGAAGCGCAGGCCGCCGGCGCCGCTGATGGAGTGGACGATGTCCAGCGTCGTATTCGACGGCCATTCCAGCATCTCGGCGAGTTTGCCGCCCACAAGGAGGTGCTCGCTCCCGTTGGCGAAGCGATGAGGCACGCGAAACATGACCTTCGGCGCATGGACGATGTCGGCAGGTAGGATTGCCTCGGCTGCCTGTTTGACCACCCACTTGCCGGCTCCCTTGTGCAGCTTGGCACGCCGCGGGAGATGGAAGGCGAAATCGAACATGTCGTTCTCGAGGAAGGGCACCCGCATCTCGATGGAAGCCGCCATGCCCATGCGGTCGTGCCGGTCCAGGATCCAGGACAGAAGCTGATAAAGATCGAACAGGCCGTTGGCGAGAAACGCGCGGTCGGCGGGGGGCTCGACGGGGGCCAGCAATGACAGAAGGCGTTTTGGCAGCAGCTCGCCGTCCGCGTCCAGCGCAAGCATCAAACGCGAACGGTGATCAAGGCTCTCCCGCGCGATCAGATTGGAGAAGGGGGCTTCGGCGAGGGCCTCCTTGCCGGTCTGCCCTGGCAACAGGCGGCGCCACCATGAGTTCGCTCGAGACCATTCCTCATAGGTGGTCTGGTGCCAACCATAGCCGCCGAACAACTCGTCGGAACCCTCGCCGGTCAATAGAACCTTGACGCCATCTTCGCGACAGGCCTGAGCCACGGCGAGCAACGCCGGGTCACTCGAGCGAATGGACGGGCGGTCCGAATGCCAAAGCGCATAGGGCCACAGTTCAAGGAAGCGCGCGCGGTCGACGGTGATGCGCCGAACAGGGATGCCGAGATGTCGGCCAACGCGTTCGGCCTGAGTTCCTTCTCCTCCTCGCCACAAGATATCGGCAACATAGCCGCCAATGTCGGGCTTCGCCTCCTTGGCATAAGCGGAGACCAAGCTCGAATCGATGCCGCCGCTGCACGTGGTCGCCAACGGGACATCGCTCGCAAGATGCAGTCTGACGCTTCGTTTCAGATGGTCCTGAAATTGGCTGACGAAGCTCGCCGGGTTCCCGGCGGAGGCGGCCACAAGCCGATCGACATCGACCGCGGTCAAGACGTCGAAATATCGACGCTTCTCGGTGCCCGCCTCGCTGATCTTCCAATACGAGCCGGGCTCGAGCGACTCGATATCGGCGAACAGCGTTTGATTTGACCAGAGGCCGCGCGAGAGGAGCCACTTCGCCATCGCATGGCGATTGAGGCGCCGTTGCATACGCGGATGAGCAAGGAGCGCCTTGGCCTCCGATGCGAAAATGAGCTCGGTTCCGGTGTTGGCGATCAGCAGCGGCTTGATGCCAACCCTGTCGCGGGCGAGCCATAGCGCGCCCTCGCGGCGATCGTAGTAGGCGAGTGCGAACATCCCGTCGAACTTCGTGACGGCGCGCTCGACGCCCCAATGGTGCAACGCCTGAAGCACCACTTCGGTGTCGCCCGAGCTGCGAAAGCTAATGCCTTCGCGCTCGAGCTCCTCGCGAATTTTTTGGTAGTTGTAGACCTCCCCGTTATAGGTGAGGACGCCGCGGCCGTCGGCGGTCAGCATCGGCTGATCGGCGGCCTCCGACAGGTCGAGGATCGAGAGCCGCAGATGGCCGAACGCCACGCGGCCTTCCTGCCAAATACCCGTCCCATCGGGGCCGCGATGAGCGATGGGCACGAGCATCGAAGCGACCGCCGACCGGTCCGCTTCGCCGCCATCGTACTGCCAGATTCCGGCGACTCCACACATGCCTATCCGGGGGGATTGAGTAGGAAAGGAGACGCCCTTTAAGCCGGTCTTTCCCGCGGGCGCAAGGTCTAGGGGGTTGCCTCGCAAGGACGCGAGCGAAATGACACGGGGGCTGGCACCTTCTGTCGCGGCTTCCGGCGGCGGTCCTGCACTAGCCTGCCGGGGAGGTCTGGGATACCGTTCCCGGGACACGGACCCCTCAATAGGCCGGCAATAGGGACAACACCATGGAGCGTCATTGGCCCCAGGGCGAGGCTGCAACGCAGAGATTGCGTCGCGACGATCTCGGTCTCTCGACACCGTTTGAGGAACCCAAAACCGAGTATGAGCGCGTGCTCGTTACCATCTGGGAGGATGTGCTTGGGGTAGACGCAATCGGCGCCTCCGACGATTTCTTCGAGCTCGGTGGTGACTCCTTTGCGGCGACGACGCTTGCCGCGGAAATCGAGGCTCGGTTCGGTGTGCGCTTCGCCCCCTCGGATATTATCAATTTGTCGACCATCGCCACGCAGGCGGAGGCGATCACCGCCAAGACCGCATCTGTAGCGCAAGACTTGCCTTCGGCTCTGATCGCAGGACGCACGACCGGCACGAAATCACCCGTATTCATGGTGCATGGCGGGTCGGGCTTCGCCTTCATCGAGCCAGCCTTTGTCGAGGTCATAGGCGAGGATCGACCGGTCTATTTCTTCCAGGCTCGCGGTCTCGATGGCCGCGCGACGCCCTTGAACAAGGTCGAGGAGATCGCCCGCCTTTACGTTCAATCGATGCGTGGGGTGCAGCCCCGCGGTCCCTACAACATCACCGCAATGTGCGCCGGAGCGTTCATTGCCCTGGAGATGTGCCATCAGCTTGAAGAAGCCGGTGAGACGATCGGGCACTTGATCCTGCTCGATCCGGACACGATGCCGCCGGCCTGGAAGGAGCAACGCGCGCGGCAAGGCGCAAAGCTGCGTGTCAGGACGGCGCTCGATCGGATTCCCCGCGAGAGGCGCAACCACGTCACCGAGCCGATGCTCAAGGTCGCTCACGAACTCCACGAAGCCGTCCGCCGATATGAGCCTCGACCCTATTCCGGCACGGCAACTTTGCTGGTGAACGCCAAGAAGGTGCACAAGATCATGGATAAGTCGGCGTTTTGGCAAAGCCATTTAGGGGGCATGGACTACGAGGCATTCGACACCGACCACGACGACCTGTTCCGCGGCAAATTGACCGAAACGGCGTGGTTTGTTCGAAACGCCTTGGACAACTGAAACGCGTTCGCCAGGACTAGGCGTGCGCACGCGTGTAGCGCCATCCGCGCCACTGCCCCGGATCACGCAACACGAACGGCGTCAACATGTCAGCATAGGCTTGAACAGCGGCGCCATAGTCCGCGTTCCCGTCCGCGTCCTCGGCCACTTCAATCGGCGCTCCAATGGTGACCTCGAATTTTTCAGACTCCTTGCGCCACGTGAAGACCGGCAGCAGCGAGGCGCCGGTCGTTCGCGCCAAGGCGAGCGGCCCCGTGGCGAGCACCAAGCGTGAGTCGAGAAAATGGGCGGCTGCGCGGCGCCGGCCTCGATTACCAACGGTAATGGAGACGCAGCCGTTTGCCTTGAGATATTCGCGCATCCGCTGCAAGGCGATTGGCGTCTCACGCAGTTCTGTCATGAGCCGCTCGCCAAGATATTGATCTTCGATCCGCCGGCGCACGGCATTGAGATAGCGGATGCCGAAGCGCGTTTCGGAGAAGCCGTGAGTGGGGCGGCTGAAATGCTTGACCGCAAGTCCGAGACGATGCCAAGCCTGCTTGGCGACGAGATCATTGAAACTGAAATTTCCTGCCCAGAAAATGATTCCGTTGCCCGCCTTCAAAGCCGCCGCAACGTGCTCGCTCCCAGAGATTTCGATGTCGGGGTTCCAGCCTCCAGGACGCCAAGCGCGCAGATACTGGAATCGTTCCCGGTATCGGTTGACCCAGATTTGCAAGGCGATGCGGCACACGTGGCTGACGTCTATCTTGCCTGCGAAGGCGACCGCAATGTGCGACATCTCGCCACGCGTGCGCTCTCTGTGAATGGCGACGTCAAGGCTTCCGAAAATTTGTGAGAGCGGTCCCCACGTGACCTCAGGGAGGATCCAGGCGAGCAAGCCTTGAGCCGCCAATCGGGGAATCTCAAGGATATCTTTGGTTGTGATAATCGGCGGTTCCGCGGCGTTGGGCGATTCAAGTCGCTGCCCATCACCCGCCGAGATTGCGTCGATTGTCGGGTTCACAACTGGCTCTTCAAAAGTCCGTATTCCCGCCATCTCAAGGCGACGATTAACCTTCAGGAGTCGTTAACGGTTCCTTAGCGGCGGAGCTCTTAGCTTGCCATGGGGGCGAAGCGAGGGCGGCACGGGAATGAGGGTTTGCATAGTCGGCGCTGGCGCGATTGGAGGCCTGATCGCGGCAAAGCTCCATGTTGGCGGCGAGAGCGTCTCCGTCATCGACAGAGGCTTGCATCTCCTGGCGATCAGGAACAAAGGCCTCCACGTACATTGGAACGACGGAAGCATCTGCAAGGCGAGAGTCGCAGCCTACGAAAGCGCAGCGGATGCGGGTGAGCAGGACTTGGTCGTGCTCGGTGTGAAGACCTACGATCTCACCCATGTCGCCAAGGAGATCGAGCCGCTCCTCGGCGCCAACACCGTGGTGATGACGGTGCAGAACGGCATTCCATGGTGGTACTTCCAGAAGGAGGGCGGCGTCTTTGACGGGACGCGGCTGCAAAGCCTCGATCCGAGCGGCGTTTTGTCCAGCAGCATCGATCCGGACCGCATCTTAGGTTGCGTCGCCTACCCTGCGGCAGCCTTGGTCGGGCCGGGCGTCGTGCGCCATATCGAAGGTGATCGGTTCCCCTTGGGCGAGCTCGACGGCATCGAAACGGAGCGAGCCAAGTCGATCCGAGATGCCTTGGTCAAGGGCGGACTCAGGTCGCGCGTCGTAACCGACATTCGCGCCGAACTGTGGTTGAAGGCCTTGGGCAACCTCACCATCAATCCCGTCAGCGCGCTCAGTCGCGCGACCATGGCGGGGATTTGCCGATTTCCGCAAACCCGAGAACTCGTAGTGGCCATGATGAGCGAAGCCTATGCCATCGCCTCGAAGCTCGGCATTACGCTGCGGCATACGATCGAGGAACGCGTGCAAGGCGCGGAAAAAGTCGGGGACCACAAGACCTCCATGCTCCAGGATCTGGAGGCGAACCGTCCCCTGGAGACCGAGGCGCTGCTGGGATCAATCCTGGAGTTGGGACGATTGACCAACACGCCAACGCCCCTGATGGGCGCCGTCTACGGACTGGTTAGGCTCCTGGAGAACAGCTCCCAGGCCCCAAGCCGCAAAGTGGCGAGAGGAGGCGCCGCTGTCACGACGAAGGCAGCCTAGCGAAGCTCCCTTGCCGCCTGACGCCATTTTCAAGCCTTTTTGGCGGCGCCCCATTGCGCTCGCGAAATTGGGGATAGGCTTCCACTCGAGCTAATTGCATAATATTCCTCAATAAGCGTCGTTTTTTGGCATCGACAAACAGGGGGTAGGGGTCATGCTGCGTACGCGGACGACGGCCGCCGCCCTTGCGCCGGAAAGCGACCCTGTCTCCGTCGTTGAGCCTCTTAGGGCAAAGGAGAAGAAGACGCTCGCCTTCGTGATCGCGCATCTCGGGGCTGGCGGGGCCCAGCGCGTGGTGGCGACTGCGGCCAATGCCCTCGTTGAACGCGGCTTCGATGTTCACGTCGTCGTTCTCGAGCGGCGACCCGATACGCATCGGGTCGATCCCCGGGTGGTGATGCATTCCCATGCGTCGCGGCAAATGGCTGTCCCGGACCCCGATGATGAGTCCGGCGAGGAGACCTTCAAGCCCGAACGCGCCGACGGCGCGGCGAAGCCGCTGGGACGGGTGGGGCGGGTTAAAGCCTACATCAAGCCGAAGATCCCGCAGCCCTTGTTCAACGCCATGGTCGGCGTCGTCAGCCCGGCGTTCGCGATGATTCGGTTGGCGCGGCTGAGCCTATCGTTGCGGCGCAGGATCAAAAGGATCGAGCCGGACGCCGTTCTCGCCTTCCTCACCCAGACCAATATTGCGACCGTGCTCGCGACGCGCGGGCTCGATACGCGCACCGTGATCTCCGAGCGCAACGATCCCCGCCTGCAGCGCCATCGCCCCCGCGTCGAATTTCTGCGGCGGGTGGTCTATCGTTGGGCCGACGTCGTCACCGCGAACAGCAAGGGCGCGCTGACCGCGCTCGAGCCGATCGTTCCCAAACACAAGCTCGCGTTCCTCCCCAATCCCTTGGTGGTCTCATCGACGGGCGAGCCCATTGCCTTCGCCACGCCGACCGTCGTTACCGTCGGACGCCTGGTCGAGCAGAAAGGCATGGACGTGTTGCTCGCGGCTTGGGCGAAGGTCGTCGAAGAGTTGCCGGGGTGGCGCCTCGCGATCATCGGCGACGGTCCGCTTGAAGGCGTGCTGAAGGAGCGCGCTTGCAAGCTCGGCATCGATGACCGTGTCGATTGGGTAGGTCATGTGTCCGATCCATTTCCGTTCCTACGAGGCGCCAAGATGTTCGTGATGACCTCGCGGTTCGAGGGAACACCGAACGCGCTGTTGGAAGCCATGGCCTGCGGACTTCCTGCCGTTGTTTCGGATGCCTCGCCCGGCCCTTGCGAACTGATCGGAACCGACGATAGCCCCGCAGGGCTGATTGTGCCGGTCGAGGACGCGAACGCCACGGCCGACGCCATCATACGCTTGGCGCGCGACGAGACGTTGCAGCAACGGCTTGGGCTTGCGGCGCGCGCGCGCGCGCGCGTCCACGACGCTGACCACGCGCTCGACGTCTGGCTCCGGCTCTTGCGCTGCGAGTGAGGCGGTGCGTATTGCCTTCGTCATTCCCAGCCTCGGCGCCGGAGGTGCGGAGCGCGTTGCAAGCCTGCTTGCCAATGACTGGAGCGCAAACGGACATGACGTCGCGTTTGTGACCTTCGACAAGCCAGGGACGGAGCCCTTCTTTGCCTTGGATCCGAGGGTTGAGCTGCGCGAGCTCGCCGCGCCAGCAGATGCGCGGGGACTAGCCGTCAGACTTGGCCTCAATGTCGCCCGCGTATCACGACTGCGATCGGTATTGCGCAAACTCCGTCCCGACGTGATCGTCGCCTTCATGACCGAAGCCAATGTGATCGCGCTGTGGGCAAGCCAAGGTCTCGGTGTGCCGGTGGTCATCTCAGAGCGGAATCAGCCTGACCGACCTGGCCTTGGGAAACTCCACAAGCTCGCGCGGCGTCTGACCTACCCAAAAGCGACCGCCATGGTCGTTCAAACCGCCGGCATCGCGTCATGGGCGAAGGGGCGCTTCCACATTCCTGTCCATGTCATCGCCAACCCAGTTCGCCTCGATGAAAGGGAAACCCGCCGCGAGCCTGGAGATGCCCAATCGCTGATGTCGCTCGGGCGTCTCACTCAGCAAAAGGGGTTCGATATTCTGATCAGGAGCTTCGCTGCGCTCACGAGCAAGTATCAAAATTGGCGGCTCGTAATCTACGGCGAAGGGCCCGACCGGGCGCAGTTGGAGCGATTGCGGGCCGAGAGCAATTGCGAGGACCGGATATCGCTGCCCGGCCTCGTCAAGGACAGCGCCAAGGCCTTGCGGCAGGCGAGCCTTTTCGTCCTGCCCTCGCGGTTCGAGGGTTACCCGAACGCGCTCCTCGAAGCGCTCGCCTCCGGACTGCCCGTCATCGCCACGGCCTGTCCCGGCGGTACCGTGGAGATCCTTGCCGATGGCGCTTACGGAAGGCTCGTGCCTCCCGACGATGTCTTCGCCATGACTGCGGCGCTTGACGCCATGTTGTCGGCCCCCGAGCTACGGGAGTCTTATGCTTCGAAGGCGAGGCGGGCTGTTGCTGAGCTCGATATTGCGACTGTAGCGCGCCGCTGGCTCGATGTCTTTGTGGGGCTAAAGGGCTAATGCAGCTCGAGGAATGTGTGCTAAGACGGGGCCCGTCGATACCGCTCGAGCGCCAGGCGTCATTTGCCACTGGTTTGCCACGCGGAGGGCGCAGCTTCGCTTCGGGCGCGCGACCCCTCGGTCCGGGCGTGCGAGCACTGGGGTTCCTGGGCAGGACGTAGATCATGCAAAAGGATGTCTCCGCTAGCGAGACGGTCAAGCTGGACGCGTTCTTGCCGCGGATCCTGAGGCAAGGCCGCAACTACTCGACGCTCGTCGGATGGCTCCTCCATTGGGCCTTCGGGACCCGCGCATGGAAGCTTGCGGCGGCCACGACGCTTAGCCTTTTGCACCTTGGCAGCCAGGCCGCCGCCATCTTCGCCATCTATTGGTACGGCAGAGCGATGGAGGGTAACGGGATCGGCAAGATCCCGTTGCTTCAAATCGAGGTGAATTTGAAAGATCAGGTCGAATGGCTTTGGATCATCGTCGCCGCCTCGACCGCCTGTTTTGTCGTCAGTGCGGTTCTTCTCTACTGGTCGCGCAAGGAGGTCCTGGACGTAGTGGAGAAGCATTACGCCCGAAGCCTGGAGCAGCTGGTTCTACAGTCCTTGCGAATCCCCGATCCCAGAGTGCCTCTGGCGAACCACATCCTCCTTGACCACGGGGTTCCAGGCCTCATGGCGGGATGCCAGCGAGGTTCCCTGACGGCGATCAGCTTCGCCAACGCGATTACCGCCCTTGCCGGAGGCCTGGGCGCTGCCGTCTTTCTCTTCAAAGTCGACACGCCGCTCAGCTTGCTGATCTTCACTGCGGCGTTGTTGGCGGCAGTGCTCCTCTATCCGTTGACTCTACGCGCGGTGAAGAGCGCCAAGGACCGCGAGAAGGCGCAAACGGCATTGAGGATGGAGCTGCGCAAGCTCAATGACGATGCCACCATCGCACAGACTGCCACCAGCCTGGACTCGGCCGACGAAGTGGCGCGTGTCTACATGATGCGGCGGCGCGTCCTCACGGAACTGGTCTTTGCCACCGAGATTGGCATCACCGTCATTCTCGGTGTCGTGATCTTCTATCTGGCGAACCAAGCTTTGGCCGGCAAGGAGCAATGGGCGATCTTCATCGCTTATGTCGGCGCCTTGCGCATGACGCTTTCCGGCGCCAGCCAAGCCATTCGCGCTTTCGCCAGCGTCAGCCGCTTCTACCCTCAGATCGTCCGTTATTACCTCTTCACCAAGGAGATGCAGAGGATTGACTCAAGGCCTCTTGCCCAGGTGCGGCCCGGCGACAAGGTAATCCTCGGCACGCTTCCGAACGGCCAGGATGTCACCGCCGAGGTAGGAGACCATTTGGCGATGCTAGCGACCGGCCAGCTTCGCGAGGCGATGTTTGCCTTGATCGGCGCCAAATTGGCGCCTTCGGGCGAGCCGGTCGCCTCGGCCGTCGTGAATCCCGCCAACGTCCGGGAAAACGCTGCGGGCCTCGCGGTCATCTCTTTCTCCACGCTCAGCAGGGAAGAAGACCAAGCTAAAATCCTGCTGCGGGAGGGGCTCAAGGACAAAGTGACGTTCATTGTCTATCATCAGCCGGAACAAGCAGGCTCGTTTGGCGAGAAAGTCGTGCTGACAACGGAGGGCAGCGAACTGCAGCGCTGCGCCCTGCTTGGCACGGAGGAGGGAGACGCTGTGCTGAAGGAATTCGCGCTGAAGGCTGCCTCGAAGCCTGACACGGGAAGAGGCATCGTCGATGATGACGAAGAAGATGACATGTGATCATGGCACCCGGAGCGCACGCGCAAAGTTGAATCGACCAAAGAGCGCGCTTAGAGGGGCGCATGAGTTCAGAACGATGACCGAGCGAACTGTAGACTCTAAGCGGCCGTTCGTGATTGCCGAGATTGCCCTGTCTCATGATGGTTCGCTCGGAATGGCTCATGCATTCCTCGACGCGGCTGCCCAAGGCGGGGCCGACGCCGTGAAATTCCAGACGCATATCGCGGGCGCGGAGTCGACCTTCGACGAACCATTTCGTGTTGCGTTCTCACGGCAGGATCTCAAACGCTACGATTATTGGCGCCGTACGGCGTTCACGGCCGAACAGTGGCGTGAGCTTGCTGCCCATGCCAAGCAGCAAGGGATTGCGTTTCTAAGCTCACCATTTTCGGTGGAGGCCGTACGATTATTGGCCGGGCTTGGTGTGACACTTTGGAAGGTACCATCTGGGGAGTTGCGCTCGCGTGACCTGCTTGAGGCCATGTTGGCGACGGAGGGACACATCCTCGTAAGCACCGGGATGAGCGCCTGGCAGGAGATTGATGAAACCGTTGCGTTACTCCGTTCGCGAGGGGCGGAGTTCACCCTCATGCAGTGTACCAGTCGCTATCCGACCTCTCTCAGTGAGGTCGGGCTCAATGTTCTCGAACAAATGCGAAGTCGTTATTCATGTCCGGTCGGGCTGTCCGACCACTCGGGGACGCCGTTTCCGGCTCTAGCCGCCATGGCTCGCGGGGCGACGGTTATTGAGATCCATGTGACCTTCGATCGCCGTATGTTTGGGCCGGACGTACCCGCCTCCATCACGTTTGATGAACTCGCCTTCCTGACGCGCGCCCGGGATGCCTTCAACGAGATGGACGGGCATCCGGTCGATAAGGATGCCATGGCGCAATCGCTGGCGTCCATGCGCCAGATGTTCGGTCGAAGCCTGGCTCCGAGCCGGGCTTTGCCCACAGGCACCGTCCTGGCGCCGGATATGCTGGTAGCGAAGAAACCGGGCGGTGGGATTCCGACGGAAGCGCTACCGGAGCTCATCGGCCAGCGGCTGGCGCGTGACGTCGTGCCCGAGCGAATCCTTAGCTGGGATGACCTGGAAAAGGCTGCACAGTGAGCCGTCGAAGGATCTGCATAGTTGTCGGCTCACGAGCCAATTATTCCAGCGTCAAATCGGTGATGCGGGCGGTGCAGGCCCATCCCGATCTGGAGCTTCAGGTCGTGCTGGGGGCCTCGGCGCTACTCGATCGCTACGGTGCGGTCGCCAATCTCGTTCGTGCCGATGGCTTCGAGCCGAACGCCGAGGTGCACATGTTGATCGAAGGCGAAACGCCCACGACCATGGCCAAGTCCACGGGCCTCGGTCTTCTGGAGCTGCCGACGATCTTCGGGAGGCTGGCGCCGGATTTCGTGCTCACCGTCGGCGATAGGTTCGAAACCATGGCGACGGCGCTGGCGGCGGCGTACATGAACATTCCTCTCGCCCATACGATGGGCGGCGAGGTGAGTGGCACCATCGACGAGAGTATCCGTCATGCCGTGACCAAGTTCGCCCACGTTCATTTTGCCGCAAGCGAGGATGCAGGAGAGCGCATTGTTCGGCTCGGCGAGCGCCCTGAGGACGTTCACGTCGTGGGGTGTCCACGCATCGATCTCGTTGCGGAGGTCCTCGCCAAGGACGGCGAATTGCCAGAGCAAGCCGAGATGTTTCGGGAAGGCGTCGGCGACACCTTCGACCTGTCCAAGCCCTTTCTTCTCGTTTCGCAGCATCCCGTCACCACCGAATATGGAAGTGGCAAGGCGCAAATCGCAGAGACGCTCAAGGCCGTGAGCGAGATTGAACTCCCTGCCATCGTGTTGTGGCCGAACCCCGATGCGGGCTCGGAAGATATTGCCGCTGGGATCCGGCGGTGGCGAGAGAAGGGGTGGGCGGAGAACATGCACTTTTTCAAGAACCTGCCGATCGAGACGTATGTGAGGCTGATGCGGCATGCCGCGTGTCTCGTAGGCAATTCGTCGAGCGGCATCAGGGAAGGGGCCTATATCGGCACGCCCGTCGTCAATATCGGATCGCGCCAGCAACGGCGCATGAGCGGAACCAATGTCCTGCACGCACCGCACGACGCGGCAGCAATTCGCCAGGCCATAGACCGGCAGCTGGAACATGGCCGCTATCCGATGGAGGCGATCTATGGCGAAGGAAATGCCGGGGAGAAGATCGCTGCCATCCTGAGCCACAAGACCGTGAGCACTCAGAAGCTGATCACATATTGATGCAGAGAAGAGCGAGTTCGCCGCATGATCCGAGGTGAGCGCCTGACGGCGATCATTCCCGCCCGGGGCGGCTCGAAAGGAATTCCCCGAAAGAATATGTTCCGCATCGATGGTGAGACCATCGTCGAGCGATCGATCCGGCTTGCGCGCGAGTCAGGTTGGGTGGATCGGATCCTGGTGACGACCGATGATCCGGAAATTTACGGCATCGCCAGGAAGCATGATGCGGCGCCCCCAAGCCTACGGCCGCCGCATCTCGCCACGGATCTCGCAACGACGATCGACGCCGTGAACCATCTGATCGCCGATGCCAAGATCGACGAAGGTTATGTGCTTCTGCTTCAGCCCACGAGCCCGCTGCGGACGGCTGCTGACCTCGATTCGCTTTGCAAGGAGTTCGAGGCACATCCGGACGCTGAGGCAATCGTGAGCGTGGTCCGTCACGACTCGCCTCATCCCAACAAGATCATTGTGATTGATGGCGGCTACGTAAGATCTTATCTCGGCACCAATCCGAGTGTTCCGCGCCAGAGCTTGCCCGTGGTCCATTCCATCAACGGTGCGTTTTATATCGTGCCGGTGCGGGTCTTGGTGGAGCAACGGACATTCTTGCCGGAGCGCACGATGCCGTTCGAAATGCCGATGGAACGGAGCGTCAATCTGGACGGGCCCCTCGACCTGCTCCTCATGGAGGCGCTGCTGAAGCGAGCGGGGCCAAGCAAAAAACAGGGCTGAGTAGCCCGTTGCGGGTTGCTACAATCACTGTTCCATAGATTGGACCCGAACTGCATATGCAAGAGTCTGAGGCTCTATTGACGCGAACAGATCGCGTTGGCCCCCTCCAGAAGTCGCCGACTGAGGAGCGGTTTACGCGGATGGCCGAAACCCTCGATGCTGCAGGCCTCGGCCCAGCGGACTATCTTTACCTACCTCTCAAATGGCGTTTACAGAAGCCGGAGATCAAGCGGTTCTCGTTTCGACGGGCCTTGCGCAAGGTGGTCCGGGAAGCCCTGCTCAATCCGCTGCCGGTCCCCAGGAATTTGCGTCCCGCGCCAATCCTCGTCGCAACCTCATATTCCGTGTCGGCGAAGCTGTTTCGCCAAGTCGTCGAAAGATTGGAGCCAGCGGAGTGCACCTTCTACTACCTTGCCGAGGCTCGCGGGCAGCCGCGCGCAAGCAGCCTAGCGGCACGTGGCGGAGCTGTGGCTGCCCTCGGTCCGGCGCTCGCCTTCGCCACGAAAGTGCGATCGGCGTTGGAGGAGGCCGGTGTTGAAGCCGTTGAGCGCGATCGAGCCGCTCTTGCTGCCTTCACCCATCGCATGCACCGGCAGACGGCACGATCGATCCTCAACCGGGTGCGACCGAAATGCCTCGTGATCGGCAACGGCAACCGACCGCTTGAGTTTGCGCTGTGGGCCGAGGCGAAGGCGCGAGGCGTGGCGACGGTGCTGTTGCCGTACACGGAGATCACCCTGAAGCCGTCGCGCTTTTTGTCGTTGTGCCGCGGGGAGTTCGATCTCGTCTTGCCATTCTCGGAAGCGTCTGTCGCTCAGATCCGCCGGTTGAAGCCAACCGTTGCGACCGTCGTAGTGGGCTTTCCCGTCGGATTCGACGCCTTGGCGAACGAGACCACCGACGATGATGTGGAGGCCGTCGAGCCCGACGCCAGGCACTTGAATGCGCTCTATTTCGCCGGCACCAACTTCCAGGCCGGCGCGGCAGAGCTCATGCGCGAGGCGTTTCGTGGCTTGAGCGGGTTACGCCTTCGGGTGAGGCTGCATCCGCGCAGTGGGGACGAGGGCCGCGAACTCTTTGACTGGCTTCCGCCAGAGGACGTTTCCGATCCCCACCTCGTAACTTTGATAGACGACATCAGCAATTCCGACGTTGTCCTCGCCATTCGCTCAACAGCCGCAATCGAAGCGATGATCGCTGGAGTTCCATGCGTTTGGCTCTCTCCGTCGGCTGCGCGCGAGCAGCTAAAATTCAGCACGCTTCGTAAGCAGAACCTCACGCCCCTTGAAGCGTCGACGTCGGGCGAGCTCCGCGAGATCATGCACAGCCTCCGTGATGACGAAGGTGAGCGCCGGCGCGTCGTAAAGGAACAGTGGTCGCGCCTTCGCGACGCAGGCTATGACCGTGATTATTTCGCGCTCGTCGCCTCGGCGCTCCGCCAAACGATTGGTATTGCCAGCGGGTAGCCTCAGATTTCGACGGCGACTGTGTGCCGGGGGTTGAAAAACGCTGTGGGCAGGATCTTCTCGCGATCCGAACTGGGTACGAAAGCGCTGCAAGAGATTATACTGAGAAACGGTTCAACGGGCACAACAGGGCCTACTTTGGCAAGATTGAGAAATTTGTTGTTAGCTCATCAGACGAAGTCGACATCCGAGAGGGCGTAATGAGCAGCTTCGAAAAATGGCAAAGCAGGAATCCATCGAAATCGTTCAAGGAGTTTTTCGCGGAGGTGACCGAGAAGAAACTCCGCAAAGGAAAGGCACACGCTAGCCTTGGACGAAAACTTTTGGGAAACGACAACGTCTACGGCAAATCCGGCAGAGAATACTTTGAAAGGCTTGTAGATCGTGGCCTTGGGCCGAATGACACATGTGTTGATTATGGTTGCGGCACATTACGGGTAGGGATCCACGCCATCAACTACCTTGGAGCGGGTGCGTATTGGGGCCTCGACATATCGGACTTCCTGCTGGAGGAGGGGCGGAAATTGATTGGCGAGGATCTGTGGAACGCAAAACGTCCCAATCTGCGGGTGATTTCCGCGCAGTCAGTTGCTGACGTTTCCGCTGCAAAGCCGGCGATGCTGTTTTCATCCCGGGTGTTGATCCACGTCCATCCCGACGATTTGAGTGAATACCTCGACAACGTCATGACCATCATCGGGGATACGGGCGAGGCCATTATCACCGGCAAATGGACGGAAAACGACACCAGGCAATACAGTAACCAGAGTTGGCTACATCGCCTGGCAACGATCAACGATCTGGTCGAGGCTCGGGGCGGCACATTGGACATCCTTTATGAGTGCGAAAGCAAAGAGATCCATCAGCCCGCAAAATGGGGCACATTACGGATCGCTTCAGGGAGCGGTACGCGTCGCTAAGCGGGCCCGCTTGCATTCCGCGCCTTGCATCAACCATCGAATTGCCGGAGGCTGTCAGTGTCGCAGCCGGTGCCAATCCGATTCCGCGTCGATTCTCGCGCTCTGGCAAAGGATTATCTGCCGTCGGTACGACAGCTGAGAAAGCGGTTCCAAACCCGGTCAGCCAATGGCGCGTCCGCTACGAAGCTCTGCTTGGCCTCAACCCGGCGGAGGCTCGGGCACCCTCTTGTAAGGGCGGCTTGCAGATCATATGATGGTCCCGAATTAGGGATTTCATCAATTGTAACAGTGCGTTAGTAACCGGGGGCGCTGCGCATCCATGCCTTATCGGCCAGATATTGATGGTTTGCGCGCCTTCGCGATCGCCGCCGTCGTTTTCTTTCATGCGGGGTTCGACGGAGTCCCTGGCGGGTTCGTCGGCGTCGACATCTTCTTCGTGATTTCAGGCTTCCTCATCACCGGCCTGATCGTTGAGCGCCTGCGGCAAGGCGAGTTCTCCTTTTGGGAGTTTTATGCCAGACGCATCCGGCGCATCTTCCCAGCCCTATTTACGCTGCTTCCGGTGGTGCTGCTTGCCGGTTATTTCATGCTCACGCCGGCCGAGTACGACACGCTGGGCGCTAGCGCCGTCTACAGCTCAGCCTTCCTGGCTAACGTCTATTTCTGGCTGCACACCGGCTATTTCGACCAGGGCGCAGATACGATGCCGCTGCTGCACCTCTGGTCGATTGGGGTCGAGGAGCAGTTCTATCTGATCTGGCCGCTCTCTCTCGTGGTGGTGTGGCGCTATGTGAGACTTGGCCCGTCCGCGACCCTGGCTGCGTTGACGGGGGTGACGCTGCTGCTTGCCTTGCTTTGCGTCGTATGGACCGGGTACGACGCCAAGAGCGCCTTCTACTTGCCGTTTACGCGGCTGTGGGAGTTCACCCTCGGCGCGCTGCTTCTCGCGCTTCCGGCTATTCGCCAGTCCCGTGTTGCCGATGGTTTATCGCTGCTCGGGTTTGTTGCCATGGGATATGCGGCGCTCTCCTTCGACGCGAACCTCAGCTATCCCGGCTATTACGCGCTGCTTCCCTGCGCGGGGGCTGCCGCAGTGATCGCGTCCGGAGAACGCAGCGTCGTGGGCCGCGTCTTGTCCCTCGGCCCAAACGTGCTCCTGGGCAAGATCTCCTATTCCCTCTATCTGTGGCATTGGCCTCTCATTGTCTTTTACGGCTCCTATTTTGGTCTCCCGCCTCTGACCACGATGGCGAGACTTTCCCTGATCCTTGCCGCCACCGCGATTGCGTTCATGTCCTGGCGCTTCATCGAGCTGCCGGTACGTCGCCGCAGAGGCCATCCCGTGCGCCACATCGTCTATGGGACGACTGGGGGCGCCCTGGTTGGCTGCCTTGCCTTGATCGTCGTATTCACTGCCGGCTTCGCGGGACGCATACCTGAAGAGCTGCGGCCCCTTAGCAGTCACAAGCAAATGACGGCGTCCAGATGCTCTGAACGCGTTCCGATTCCAGGATTGGGCAAACAAGGTCGTCGCGCCTGCATCTTCGGCGCTCCCTGGAGCGCCAACAATCGGCTGGCCGTGCTTTGGGGCGACAGCCACGCTGCCCATCTTGCGCCTCTGCTCGATCTTCCCGCAAAAAAGCAGGGCATAACCATCATCCGATGGAAGGGGTGCGCTCCTTTCATCGACGACCAGGCGACGCTTCGCCGGAAGAGATATATGGCCGGCGGAGAATATTCATCGAAGTGCGGGAAGGCCCGGAAGACCCTGCTCGGCTTCATACGCGCCAATCACAACGTGAAGCTGGTGATCATCGCCAACGCCTGGCCATCTTATCCCGGCACGGTCTACGCCGCAGATACAGCTCCAGAAGACATGGACGATGCAAAGGCGCTCCGCTTGATCGAGAAGGGCCTGGCCGCGACGCTAGCCGAGATCACGTCACAACACCGTTCGGTTTTGCTTGTTGGTGACGTTCCCCGTCCTCGTTTCGCGGTTCCCGACTGCCTCGTGCAAAAGGCCTTGAAACTTTGGCGCAAGCCATGCTCCCACGATACCCACTTCTTGAATCGCAATTCCGTGTTTGCGTACCATCGGCCCACGGAATCGATCTTGGCCCGGGTCGCTTCCGCACCGGATCGCGTTTATTACTTGGATCTGATGACGTCGATATGTGGCCCCGAGGGCTGCCCTCTCAGGATCAATGACGAGGTCATCTACGCCGACGAGAATCACCTTCGGCGCGACCTCAGCCTAGATACCAGGAAGAGGCTCGTGACGATCTTCCACCTCGACGATGCTCTGCGCTTGGCCATTCACGAGCCTCCCGGCTCAGAACATGCAGAAGCGCGTTGACTGGGATGACCATTGTCCCGCAATACGCGGTAGAAAACTCGGAGATCATGATGAGCGCAAGTGGCGTTCCACGCGGCCCAGATTTTCTCGTGATCGGTGCCCAGCGCGCCGGCACGACTTGGCTGCACCAGGCTCTTAGCCAGCATCCCGCCCTATGGCTCACGCCGGTGAAGGAGCTTCATTATTTCGACAAGCTCCACCGAACGCGAACGTGGCTGGATCCCTATGAGCGGCGACGTGTGCGGCCGAAGAAACTCGATCTTTGGCACCTCAGGTATCTGTTAGGTCGGCGTAGCGACAAATGGTATGTGGACCTGTTCCATGCGGCGCAAAGGGATGGGTGCCTCGCCGGCGAGAGCACGCCGTCCTATGCGGTGTTGGACGATGAGGGACTTCGTCACATCCGCAGCATCAACAGCAAAGTGAAACTGATCTTCGTGATGCGCGATCCCGTCGACCGGGCTTGGTCGGCAGCCACCAACGCTCACCGGAAGGGCCGTCTTACCGGGCTCAGCGTGCAGGAGACGCTGGACTGGGCGCATTCCAGGAACGTGACGCGGAGGTCGATGTACCTGAACACCATCAGACGGGTGGAGTCCATCTTTTCGCCTGAGCAGCTTCATTGTGGATTCTTCGACGACCTTCGCGATCGGCCCGATGAATTTGTTGCCGAGGTTCTGTCCTTCTTAGGCATCGAATCGGATCGGACATGGAAGCTGGCGCCACAGGGAGCGATGAACGCGACCGGCCGAAGCAAGCCAATGCCAGCGGAATTCGCCCGGACCATGGCTGCATTTCACCTCCCCGACGTGCGAGAGTTGGGCCAGCACTTCCCGGGACCGCCGCAAAAATGGCAGGCAAGATATGATGCGCTCATCAACGGCTCGGCCCAGGAGCGCTGATGCCGCAAGAGCGGCATCGGCCGAATTACAAACGACGAACGAGCGCAAACCAAAGATCCTCTTCGTCGCCAGCACGAGCCACAGCGGCTCGACGCTTCTTGACCTGATGTTGAATGCCCATCCTGAGATCGTGTCGGTCGGGGAGTTAAAGCAGATCCGACGATATGCGCGCTTGGCACGGAAGCTTCAACGCACCCCACGCTGCACCTGTGGTGCGCCAAATCTTAAGGAGTGTCCGTTCTGGAAGCGTGTTGACGACATGTTGACGGCGCGCACTGGCCACGGTCTTGCCGACCTGAACGTGGAGGACTACGGCGACACTGAGACCTTCAATGCCGACAATGCCAAGCTCTATGACGCTATCTCAGCGGTGTCTAGGAAGACCTACATTGTCGATTCGTCCAAGCACCTGAATCGGCTTGAGCTCCTGGTCGACAATCCGGCGCTTGATGTTTTTCCGATATTCCTGTTGCGCAACCCGAAAGGACAAATTTGCTCGGCTCTGCGCAAGACCGTCAAGCCAGAAGAAAATGCCTATGGATTCATGCGGTTGATTGTAAGCTATGTGTGGACGAATTGGAGAATTCGCAGGCTCACCGCAGGTCGTCCTCATGCGGTGCTTCACTATGAGCAACTGATCGCAAATCCGGTGGCGACGCTAACGTCGCTGATGCAAACGCTTGGTCTCACATTTCATCCCGGCCAGCTCGATTGGGCAAGCCAAGAGCGGCATAACATTGGCGGCAACCGAATGCGATTTGAGACCTCAAGTGAGCTGAAGCCGAATGACCAATGGCGACGCGAGCTCACACCTAGGCAAAAGCTGGTCATTGACCTCGGGACCCTTCCGGGACGCTATCCGATGATCAGGCTCATTCCCCCGGCGAATTAACTCCCAATGCCGTCGGTTCGCCAAATCTGCGCATCCAAGGGTAATGCCAGGGCGCCGTGATCCGGTCAAAGTGATGCAGCTGGTCCTGATAGGTGGTGCGCAGCGTTCGGGGACGACGTTGCTACAGACTCTGCTCGCCAACGCGCTCGACACGGACGTTCTGCCGGAGGTCCACATTCTCTGCGATTTGCTGGCCGCCTATAAGCGGGCGGGCGAGGCCGGTAAGAAGACGCAATATTTTTATCCGACAGACGAAGCGCTGCTCGCCTTTTTCCGGCACTGCGCCGATCGTCACATCGCCGACATTGTCGACGCCGTTGGCGCCAAGCCGGTTCTCGTCCTGAAGGACCCGAATCTCGTTCAGGTCGACGGCGAGGCTGAGAAGGTATTCCCCGGCGTGATCTGCATCATCTGCCTCCGGGACCCGCGCGACATCGCCGCGTCCTTCCTGCGCATCGGCCAAAGGGAAGGTGAAGGTTCTGGCAGCAAATACCAGCGGCGAGACATCTCCTTCATCGGCAAGAAGATATTGGCGTCCTACGCGCCGCTGTTCCAGGGCGAGCGCGGTGCGAACCTGCATTTCGTGCGCTATGAGGAGGTGGTCACCAAGCCGGCGGAGACGTTGGCGAGGCTTGCCCGCGACACCGGGTTGGCCCTTTCCCTGGAGCGGATCGCCAAGCCGGCATGGCTGGAGGCCGAAGCGCGTCACGAGGCGTCTTGGATCAGCGAGCTTGAGGGCCAGGAGCCGTCCCCGGCGAACGTTGGCGCCTACAAGACGGTAATGGAGCCAAGCGAGATTGGCCTGATTGAGCAGATTTGTTCGCCCTATATGGCGTGGGCAGGTTATGAGCGCTCACCGTTGGAGCGCTCGCCGCCTGCATGGGCTCCGGTAAGCCTAGTGCGAAGGGCCTTTAGTTGGGCGCGAAGGGGGTGATTGCCCCCTTCTTGGGCGCGACGTTGCAGACTGGGCTATGATGCCGGTCAGCATGATGAAGAACCGAGCCTTGCCCGACCGCCGCCTCCTGGTCGTCACCGAGTCGCTTGGGGTTGGGGGCACCGAGAGCCATCTCATCCGCACCCTGCCGCGACTGGTTGAGCAAGGTTGGAGCGTTGTGACGTTTTGCCTGACCGAGCGCGGCGAACGCGCAGAGCAGGTGGAGGCGGCGGGGGTGGAGGTGCTGGCGCCCCCCAAGCTGGCGACGCGCAAAGGCTCCATGTTGCGCTATCCGGCCCATGTGACCCTTGCCACCAACAAGCTCTATTGGCTGATGCGGCGCTGGCGCCCGCACATCGCTCACTTCTATCTTCCCGGGCCTTATTTGATCGGCGCTCCCGTGGCCATCGCCACCAATGTACCCATCAAGGTCATGAGCCGGAGGAGTCTTTCGGCCTACCAGCAGAATTGGCCGACGGTTGCGCGGCTAGAGCGGCGCCTGCACGCGAAGATGGACACCATCACCGGAAATTCGCGCGCCGTGGTCGCGCAATTGATAGCAGAGGGTGTGCCCGAAACGAAGGTTCGGTTGATCTATAACGGCATCGAGCCGTTGCGGAACCTTCCTGGGCGCAGCGAAGCGAGGCGCGCCCTCGGTCTCGATGATGAGGCACTGATCGGTGTCGTCGTCGCCAATCTCATTCACTACAAGGGTCATCGCGAGCTTGTCAGGGGACTCTCCCATGTCGAGCCGCTGCTCTCCATGCCTTGGCGCATCCTGTTCGCGGGCCGCGACCATGGGCTCCGGGCCGAGCTCGAGGTGCTCGCCGCTGCGCGCGGGATCAGTCACCGCGTCCAGTTTCTCGGTGAATATTCCGACATCCCTCTGCTGCTCGCAGCAGCGGATTTCGGCCTGCTGACCTCGCGAGAGGAGGGCTTCTCCAATGTTATTCTCGAGGGCATGTCGGCTGGTCTCGCCATGATCGTAACCGATGTCGGGGGCAACGCGGAGGCGGTGATCAACGAGGAGACCGGGTTTGTCGTCCCCCCGCGCAATCCGAAGGCGATCAGCGAGGCCATGCTCCGCCTCGCCCGCGATCCGGCGCTTCGCCAGCGCTTCGGCGCCGCGGCACGAAAGCGCGTGGAAGAGACCTTCTCGATCGATCAATGCGTCAAGGCGCACGTCGAGCTTTATGAGGACTTGCTTCAAAGAAGCGAGGCAGCGAGGATCGCGGCGGAATAGGTCTAAGGTCGAACATCGTCCGAGAGGGTGTTTTATGCCTCGCTCGGGCAACGTGACGGTATCATTAACAATGTGAACCGACGGCCGGAGATGCAAGTAAGGACTTGCGTTTCCGTAGACGCTCTTTTTTGATAAACGGCCCTGAGCCGATGCTTTACGCGAAATGGTTGGGCTTATGACCACCTTGAAAGAATGTGCCAATACGGCTGCGGCCGCACTGGCGGAGAAGCTGCGTTCTTCCCGCGGCAACATCGACACCGATGCCGTCGCCGACATCATCGAAGAAGTGTTGAACCAGGCCACGAGCGACCGGGAAGAGGGTGCCGAACGCCGGCTCGTCGACCTTGAAGCTTCGATGCAGAAGCGGTTGACGCGGCTGCTAGACGCCTCGCCGGCGGTGATCTACAGCTTCAAGGCCAAGGACGACTTCGCGCCGATTTTTGTCAGTGCCAATATCGAGACCTTGTTGGGCTATGCGCCGCAGGACTATCTCGACAATCCCAATTTCTGGCGCGACCACGTCCATCCCGACGATCTGCCGAGTGTTGAGGCGGAGGTCGGCGATCTGTTCGAGAACGACAAGCACTCGCTCGAATATCGTTTTCGCCGCAACGACGGCACCTATCGCTGGGTGAACGACGCCCAACATATGATTCGTGACGAGGCCGGTGACCCGCTCGAAATCGTTGGCTCCTGGAGCGACGTCACCGACCTGAAGCGGGCCGAGGAAGCCGAGAACGCCGCGCGTGAGCGCCTGTCGGTGCTGCTCGAGAGCGCGCCGGCGGTGATTTACAGCTTCAAGGCGAGCGGCGACTATGCCCCGACTTTCATCAGCGAGAATATCAAGCGGCTGCTGGGCTACTGCCCGGAGAAATACCTCAAGAACGCCGATTTCTGGAGGAGCCGCGTGCACCCGGACGACCTCGCCACGGTTGAGGCCGAGCAGGCAAAGCTGTTCGAGCAAGGTTGGCACGAG
>Ga0307442_1000030_pt1 | contig 44920 bp, 36 predicted proteins | sample SalMarWE160430MG_FD_202143 | JGI IMG/M metagenome (GOLD analysis project Ga0307442, IMG submission 202143) | Salt marsh sediment microbial communities from the Plum Island Ecosystem LTER, Massachusetts, United States - WE1604-30 | ecosystem: Environmental > Aquatic > Marine > Intertidal zone >...
TACGGCGGCTCGATCACCATCGCCATCCAGGGCGTGCCGGTGGAGAATATGCAGCCGGACACGACCCTCCCCGATCCGGCGCCCGTCACCGTCACCGTCGATCCCGGCCCGCTCTTCAAGTTCGGCGTGATCCATATCGAGGGCATGCCGGCAACGCCCACGAAGGACGAGGCGAAGGCGCTCGCCCTCGACAAGTGGGAGCTCAAGCAGGGCGCGGTTGCGCGCTCCGGCGCCATCCTTTTCGCCGAGAGCCGCCTCGTCGATGCCTGGCGGCAGCGCGGGCATCCGAAGGCGGCGGTGACCAAGCGCGAGGTCGTCGCCGACCATCGCACCAATCTCGTCGACGTGACCCTGATCGTGACGCCTGGGCCAATGGCGCGGTTCGGCGCGGTCGAGGTTACCGGGATCAAGCGCGTCGATCCGCAATACGCCCGCTTCATGACCGGGATCGAACCCGGCACGCCCTATGATCCCGACGTCGTCGACCGCGCCAGGAAGCGCCTCCAGGACACCGGCGCTTTCGCCAGCGTCGCGGTGATCGAAGGCGACACTGTCGGCCCGGATGGACTTCTGCCCATCACCTTCAATCTCACCGAGCGCAGGCGCCACCTGATCGGCGGCGGCGTCTCTTATGCGACCGTCGACGGCGCGACGCTCCAGGGATACTGGCTGCACCGCAACCTCTTCGGCCACGCGGAGACGTTGCGCTTCGACGCGGTGCTGAGCCGGATCGGCGCCAACGATCTCAAGGACTTCTCTTACACCCTGGCGACGACCTTCCGCCGGCCCGGCGTGTTCACTCCCGATACCGACGCCACGCTGTTGCTCAATGCCGAGCGTGAGTTCGTCGATACTTACGAGAGCCGGACGTTCGCCGGCCGCGGCGGCCTCGAGCACCGCTTCAACAAGCAGCTCACCATGAGCGCTGCGGTCAACGCGGAGTGGGACAGGATCGAAGATGCTTTCGGCAAGAACCGCTACCTGCTGATCAGCTTACCGACGTCCCTCGACTACGACGCCCGCGACGACAAGCTCGATCCGACCTCGGGTCTGCGCGGCACCTTCGACACCGAGCCCTTCGCCGATCTTCTCAGCGGCACGGTTGCCGTCATCGCCAAAGGCGGCATCTCCGGCTATTACGCCGTCGGCGGCGACGACCGGATCGTGCTCGCCGCTCGCGGCTCGGCCGGCACCATCGTCGGGGCCGATACCGAGGACATTCCGGCGACGCGGCGCTTCTACCTCGGCGGCGGCGGCTCGATCCGCGGCTACGAATACCGGACCGTCGGACCGAAAATCGTCGACGAGGTCATTGGCGGTCGCTCCTTCCTCGAAGGTTCGCTCGAGCTTCGCTACCGCGTGACCGACACGATCGGCATCGTTCCGTTCGTCGATGTCGGCGCCGCCTACAAGGATCCGATTCCCGACTTCTCCGAGGAGTTCCGCGTCGGCGCCGGCGTCGGCCTTCGCTACCACACTCCGCTCGGCCCCCTCAGATTCGACGTGGCGGTTCCCCTCAATCGCCAGAGCGGCGACCCGCACTTCGCCTTTTACGTCGGATTGGGGCAATCTTTCTGACGATGCGACAGCGATTCGTCAGACTTTTACTCGCACTGATCCTGGTCACCAGCCTCGCAGCGAGCGCGGCGCTCGCGCAAGACGCTGCGCGCGGCTCCTGGTTCTCGGATTTTCTGGAATCGCTCGTCTCCACGCCCGACCGGCAGGTCAGGCTCATCGGGCTGGACGGCGTTCTCTCTGCCAATCCCACGATTGAGCGTGTCACGGTCGCCGACCGCGACGGTGTCTGGCTGGAGCTCGACGACGTCGCGCTCTCGTGGAACCGGGCGGCGCTCTTCGACCGCAAGATCGAGATCGACAGCATCCGGGCGGCGCGGATCGCAATGCTGAGGCGCCCGCACGCTGCGACGAAGGACGAAACGTCGGGGGGCGTCTCGCCACCGCCGCTCGCGATCGAGATCGATTCCATCTCGCTGCCGCAAATCGTGCTCGAGGCACCTGTCGCCGGCGGCAAGGCTGAGCTGACGGCAACGGGTTCGGCGCGCCTCACGCCGGACGCGCTGGCGGTCAAGCTCTCCGTTGATCGGCAGGACAGGGCCGGGACGCTCACGGCGGACCTTCGCCTCGAGCCGCAAGCCAACGTCCTGACCGCCGACGTCAAGATCGAAGAGCCCGCGGGCGGCCTCGTCGCCGAGTTCCTGGGCTTGCGCGATCGGCCTTCGGTTGCCGTCACGCTGAATGGCACCGGTCCGCTCGAGGCATGGCGCGGAACGTTCGAGTTCGAAGCCGGCGGAAACCGCATCCTTGCAGGCGGCATGGCGGTCACGCGCGCCGACGAGGCCTATCGCATCGCGGCGGAGTTCGCCGCCGCGCTGCAAAGCGTCGTGCCGCGCGATTATGCGATGCTCGTCGCCGGCCAGAGCCGCCTCGTCTTCGACTTCTCGCGCGCCGACAACGGCGCGATCACCGTGCGCTCCGCGACGCTTCGCTCGGAGGGCATGGACCTCTCGGCGAAGGGCGAGCTCGGCCCCGACATGGTGCCGCAAAGCGCCGACCTCTCGCTGAAGCTCGGCCAGGCCGGCCGCGTCGCGCTCCCCTTCGCCCCGGGCGACATCTCGGTAGCTTCGTTGACGGCCGACATCGGGCTCGATGCCGGCGAGGCGGCGCCGTGGAAGGCGACGATCCAGGCGGCAGGCGTGGAAGCTGCGTTCGGCCGTATCGACACCATCGCCCTCGACGCTTCGGGGCAGGCGAGGGACTTGGCGCGGCCCGGCGCACGCGCCACGAGCTTCAGCTTCGACGCTTCGGCGGAGGGCGTCGTGCCGAACGACCTCGGGCTTCGCGACGCGCTCGGCCCGACTTTCAAGGCCAACGGCGCTGGCTCCTGGTCGGCAGGCCGGCCGGTCGGGATCGACAGCCTCAACCTCGTTCTGACCGGCGCGACCGCGAGCTTCTCCGGCACGGCAACGACGCAAGGGCTCGACGGAGACTTCGCCGCAAGCGTGATCGACCTTGCGCGCTTCTCCACGCTCGCCGGGCGGAGCCTCGGCGGCAGCACCAACCTGAAGGCGTCAGGCAGCGCGGCGACCGGCGGGACGCTCGACCTCAATCTCGACGGCATGACCAGCGATCTCAAGCTCGGGGTCGCGGCACTCGACCCGCTTCTTGTCGGCGCCACGAAGCTTTCCGGCGGTCTCGCGCGAAACGAGTCGGGCTTCAGCTTCAACCGGCTGACGCTCGCCAACGACCGCGCCTCGGCTGAGCTGAACGGCACACTCGCCGATCCGGCGATCGATATGAACGTGACCGCAAGCGTCGCCGACCTCTCGCTCATCACCGACCGCGCCGAGGGCGCGGCGAAGGTGACGGCGCATCTCTCTGGCTCGCGCGAGGCGCCGAAGGTCGAGGCGTCGGCGTCGGGTGACAGCGTCGTGCTGATGGGGCGCCCGCTCACCAAAGCCGAGGCGAGCTTCTCCGGGATTGTCGCGGGGCCCGATACCTCAGGCGAGGCGAGCGTGACGGGCATGCTCGGCGACGCGGCTGTGCATGGCGAGGCGAAGCTCTCGGCCGGCGCCGACGGTGCGCGCCTGCTCGACGATCTGAACTTCACGGTGGGCGAGAGCGCGGTCACCGGCAATCTCGCCATCGGCGGAAACGGATTGCTCAAGGGCGATCTCAGCGTCGTCTCGCCCGACCTCTCCAAGGTCGCTCCTCTCTTCCTCGTCGAGGCGGGCGGCATGCTCCGCGCTAAAGTCGCGCTCGACGCGGAGGGCGGCGCGCAGTCCGCGACCTTCTCGGGGACCGCGACCGACCTCGCCTACGCCAACGCCTCGCTGAAATCCGCCGAGATCAAGGGACAGGCGAGCGACCTCTTTCGCGCGCCCCGGATCGACGGGAATTTCTCGGTGCGCGAGCTTGTTGCCGGCGGGCTCACGATCGTTACGGCGACGGGCACGGCGCAGCGCTCCGGCGACGCGACGGCATTCTCCGTCGAAGCCGCGCTCGCCGACGGTCGCGCCGATCTCAAGGGCAGCCTCGCGCCGCGCGACGGCGGTCTGGTGATCGGTCTTCAAAGTCTCGCCTACAAGCGTCCGGGCATCGACCTGGCGCTGGCGCAGCCGACCGAGGTTACCCTTCGCGACGGCACGGCGCTCTTCGACCGCGCGACTCTTACGGCCGGTCGCGGAAGCGTCGTCGTCACCGGCAGCGCCGGGTCGACGCTCGACCTTGAGGCGACGCTCGCGTCGATCCCCGCGGCGCTCGCCAACGCCCTCTCGCCGGGGCTTGGCGCAGAGGGCACGATCTCCGGTGTCGTCTCGGCGAAGGGCAGCGCCTCGGCACCTGAAGCGAACTTCGAGATCACGCTCGCCGGCGCTTCGGTCGCCGCCTCGCGCAACGCCGGGCTTGGGGCGCTCGGCGTCTCCACACGCGGAACATTCGTGAAGGAGACGCTCGATCTGACAGGTGAGGTGTTCGGGCCGGAAGGCATGTCCGTGCAGGTCTCCGGCGCGGTCGGCACCGCATCCGGTGCGCCGCTCGATCTCAAGGTCAAAGGCCAAGTGCCGCTGGCGCTCGGCAACCGCCAGCTCGCTTCGCGCGGCGCGGCGCTTCAAGGCGCGCTCAAGATCGACGTCGCGGTCGCTGGCACCGCCGCCGCACCCACCTTCTCCGGCCGGGTCAGCAGCGAGGGCGGCGGCTTCATCGATCCCCAAACAGGGATCGTGCTCAGGAATCTCGTGCTTTCTGCCAGCGTCTCGGGCGACCGCATCACCATCGACCGGCTCAATGCGGAAAGCGGCGAAGGCACGGTGTCGGCGACCGGCAGCGTCGGTCTCAACCCGAAAAGCGGCTTTCCGATAGACCTGACTCTCCAGGTCCATCAGGCACGCTACGTCGACGGAACGCTGGTCGCCGCGCGATTCGACGCCGATCTGACCGTGAGCGGCAGCCTCGTCGAGGGACCGCTGGTGAAAGGCACGGTTCGCCTCGACCGCACCGAGATCACGGTTCCGGAAAGTCTCCCGCAAGGCTCCGTCGCCGTCGACGTAGCGCATGTCGCGCCGCCGCCGAAGGTCGAAGAGACGCTTTCGATCGTGCGCTCTCGTGACGGCACGAATCGTGGCGCCGGCGGCCAGAGCTCCGACATCAGGCTCGACGTGAGGGTCTCCGCGCCGCGCATCTTCGTGCGTGGACGCGGGCTCGACACCCAGCTCGGCGGCACTTTGAAGCTCGTCGGGCCGATCTCCGCGCTCACTGCGTCCGGCGGCTTCCAGATGGTGCGCGGCCGCCTCGATATCCTGACCAAGCGGATCACCTTCGACCGCGGCGTCATCACCTTCGCCGGCGACCTCGATCCGATCCTCGACTTCACCGGGTCGACCAGCTCCGGCGACGTGACGATCACCGTCACGGTCTCCGGGCGCGCCTCCAACCCGCAGGTGACATTCTCCTCGTCCCCCGAGCTGCCGCAGGACGAGATCCTGGCGCGCCTCATCTTCCAAAAGGGGATCGGCGAGCTGTCGCCGCTGCAGGTGGCGCGGCTCGCGGCGGCGGCGTCGGAGCTTTCGGGCGGCTCCGGCGGTCTCCTCTCGCAGCTTCGCGCGACGACCGGCCTCGACGACCTCGACATCATCACCGACGAAGAGGGCCGGACCGCCGTCGCGGCCGGCCGCTACGTGACGGATAATGTCTATATCGGCGTGCAGCAGGGGACGACGACGGAATCCTCGCGCGTCACCATCGATCTCGACGTCACCAAGCACCTGAAAGCGCGAGCCGGCTATTCAGCCGAGGGCGAATCGAGCCTCGGCATCTTCTTCGAGAAGGAATACTGAGAGCTTCGCTCAGCGCCGCGTCAGGAAATTCGGCGCAACGTCGATCACATGGGCGAAGGAGCCCATAATCCTGCCGCGTCGGAGCCCGATCGGTCCGAGCGGCGTTCCGTCGACGCCTTCCGCTTCGAACAGCGGATCGCCGTCGCCTTCACTGACGACCCGCGCAAAGTGAAACTCGTGCGCTGTGAGCGGCGCCTCCCACGGCAGCGTGCCGATCGGCCGCAGCAGCCGGTAGCCGAGATGCAGCTGCCTGTGCAGGAAGCTGGTCCTGAGCGAAAGAAGCCCGAGCATCGGATGGTCGACGCCCTCCGCATCGGTCAGACTCTCGCCGAGCACCATGTAGCCGCCGCACTCACCGTAGATCAGCGCGCCACGCTCACCCGCCAAGTGCATGGCAGCACGGAAATTTCTCGCCGCTGCGAGCTGGCCGGCATGGAGCTCGGGATATCCACCGGGGAGAAAGACGGCATCGGCATCCTCCGCGGGTGCCTCGTCGGCGAGCGGCGAGAAGGACGAGAGCTCGGCGCCCTTGTAGCGCCATTCGTTGAGCAGATGCGGATAAGCGAAAGCGAACGCGACGTCGCGCGCAACCGCGATCCGCTGACCGGGGGCCGCGAGTCCCCTCCCCCCTTGCGGGGGAGGGCTAGAGAGGGGGGAAACATGTAGCGCACCGCGCCCTTTCCCCCTCTCCAACTCTCCCCCGCAAGGGGGGAGAGAGCATGCCGCGCTTACAATCCGCTCTACGTCGCACCCCTGCGCCACCAGCTCCCCGGCCCGCGCGATCTTCCTCTCCAGGTCCGCCTGCTCCTCCGCCTGAACCAATCCCAGATGCCGCGACGCAATCGCAATCGCCGGCTCGCGTCTCACCAGTCCGAGCAACGGCACGCTCGCACGAGCAAAGCCCTCGCGCACCAACTCGGCGTGGCGCTCCGACGCTATCTGGTTGGCGATCGCACCGACGACATGAAAGCCGTCGGCGAGCCGCGCACAGCCCTCCGCCACCGTGGCGGCGCTTTGCGCCGTGCCCTGCGTTCCGACGACGAGCACGACCGGCAGTCCCGTGAGTTGCGCCAACTCTGCTGTCGATCCAGCGCCGCCCGAGCCGCCGTCGAAGAGACCCATCACGCCTTCGACGACGACGATGTCGGCGTCCGCCGCGTGCTGCGCCAGTCGCGTGTGGATCATGCTCGGCGCCATCGCCCACGGATCAAGATTGATCGCCCGCCTGCCGCTTGCCGCCTCCAGGAATCTCGGATCGATGTAGTCGGGCCCGCATTTCGCCGCGGCGACACGAAGACCGCGCTTGCGCAGCGCGACGATCAGCCCGAGCGAAATCGTCGTCTTGCCGGAGTGGCTCGCCGCCGCGGCGACAATGAGGCCCCTCGGCAGTTTCGGGGATGTCATTCGGTTCCGGTCTTGTCGGTCCTGACGCTGCGCCCGAGCGGATCGGCGACGAGCACGCGGCCGGACATCGCGCCGAGCCAGTCGAGGCCCGAGCGCATCCTCACGACCTCGCCGACCACGACGATCGCCGGCGGCTGAAGCCCGCCTTGCTCGACTTCGGCCGCGGCGGTGCCGAGCGTCGTCTCGAGCACGCGCTGCGTCGTAGTCGTCGCCTCGGAGATCACCGCGACCGGTTCGCTCGCCAGGCGGCCGGCTTCGATCAGCGACGCCGCGATCTGGCCGAGATGCTTCAGCGCCATGTACATCACGATGACCGGCGCTCCGCGCGCCACGCCGGCCCAGTCGATGGAAGACGGCGTGAGCCCACTTTGGTCGTGGCCGGTCAGGAACGTCACCGCATGATTCACGTCGCGATGCGTGACCGGGATGCCGGCATACGCGAGCCCGCCGATCCCGGCGGAGATGCCCGGCACGATACGGAAGGGAATGCCCGCCTCGACCAGGGCCAGCGCTTCCTCGCCGCCGCGCCCGAAGACGAAAGGGTCGCCGCCCTTCAAGCGACAGACGCGCTTCCCCGCCCGCGCCAGCGCGATCAGCTTTAGCGAGATGTCACGCTGACTGGGCGACGGTTTGCCGCCACGCTTGCCGGCATATTCGACCGCTGCGCCTTCTCGTGCATGTCCGAGCACCCGTTTGTCGACCAGCGCGTCGTAGACCACTACGTCGGCTTGGCTAAGCGCGTTCAGCGCATGCAGCGTGACGAGTCCCGGATCGCCCGGCCCCGCGCCGACCAGCCAAACCCAGCCCGGCTCGAAGACGGGCAGCCCGTCGAGGATTTCGTGGCGTTCCGCCATGCCCGGCTTCTATCCTTTTGCGGTTTCTGGCGAAAGCGCGGGCTATCCGCTTCTTCTTTCTGGCGAAGGCCGCGACCGCTATAGGAGCGGCATGTCGGAGGGTCAGCCGCCGCGTCGTCCGGACCGCCCGCTCCGCCGCGGCTGGACCACGGGTGCCTGCGCGACCGCCGCGGCCAAGGCGGCATTCCAGGCGCTTCTGACCGGCGATTTTCCCGACCCGGTGACAATCCGCCTGCCGCGTGGCGAGACGCCGGCCTTCACGCTTGCGCGAACGACGGTGGGCAATGGCGTCGCGCAAGCGAGCGTCGTCAAGGACGGCGGCGACGACCCCGACGTCACTCACCAGGCCGAGATCGTTGCGACCGTCCGCCGTCTTCCGCCCGGCGCAGGAGTCGGATTCAAGGCAGGCGACGGCGTCGGAACAATCACGCGCGCCGGCTTGCCGATTCCGCCCGGCGAACCGGCGATCAATCCGGTGCCGCGCAGGATGATGGAAGAGGCGATCGAAGAGGTGGCGAAGGCGCATGGTGCGAAACCTGACGCCGAGATCGAAATATCGATTCCCGGCGGCGAGGCGCTTGCGCAGAAGACCTGGAACCCGCGGCTCGGCATTATCGGCGGACTTTCGATCCTCGGCACGACGGGGATCGTGGTGCCGTTCTCTTGCGCCGCCTGGATTCATTCGATCCATCGCGGCATCGACGTTGCCCGCGCCGCCGGGCTGACGCATGTCGCCGGCTCGACCGGCAGCACATCGGAGCAAGCGATCAAGGCGCGCCACGATCTTCCCGATATCGCGCTGCTCGACATGGGCGATTTCGCCGGCGGGCTGCTCAAGTATCTCCGCGGCCATCCGATCGAGAGGCTCACCATCGCCGGCGGCTTCGCCAAACTGACGAAGCTGGCGCAAGGCGCGCTCGATCTTCATTCGTCGCGTTCGGAAGTCGACCGCGACTTCCTCGCCAGCCTTGCGCGAGGCGCCGGCGCGAGCGAAGCCGTCACAGATGCGATCGCAACAGCGAACACCGCCACGGAGGCGCTGAAGCTTGCCGCCGCGAGCGGCGTTCCCCTTGCCGCACTCGTGGCCGCACGCGCGCGAGCGAGAGCGAAGGAGACGCTCGGCTCCGCGCCCGTCGCGGTGAATGTCATTGTCGTCGGCCGCGACGGAAAGATCCTAGCGGAGACCGGCCATGGCTAAGCTTCTGATCCTCGGCGGCACGGCGGAGGCGGCGGAGCTGACGGCGCGGCTCGCCGGTGACGACCGGCTTGAGACGGTGACCTCGCTCGCCGGCCTGACGCGCCTGCCGAACGTCGGGTCGGGCCAGGTTCGCCGCGGCGGTTTCGGTGGACCGGATGGCCTGGCCGCATTCCTCAAGAACGGCGGCTACGACGCGCTTGTCGACGCGACGCATCCCTTCGCCGCGCAGATCGCCCGCCACGCAGCCGAGGCGGTGGAGATGTCCGGGACGCCGCGGGTGAAGCTGGTTCGCCCGGCTTTCGCGCGCACGCCTGCCGACCGCTTCGTGCCGGTCGCCGACATCGAATCAGCGGCAAAAGCGCTGCCGCAAAACGCCCGCGTCTTTCTCGCTGCCGGGCGCCGGGAGCTGGCGCCCTTCGCGGCGCGATCCGACCTTTGGTGCCTCGTGCGCATGATCGAGCCGCCGGCGGCAGACGAGGCTTTGCCGAAAGGCGAGCTGATCCTCGGCCGCCCGCCGACCGACCCGGACGCGGAGATCGCGCTCTTCAAGGAGCACAAGATCGAGTGGATCGTATCGAAGGATTCCGGCGGTCGCGCCGGCGCCAAGATCGAAGCCGCGCGGAGGCTCAAGCTCCCTGTCGTGCTCGTCGAGCGACCCGCGCCACCAAAGGGAACGACGGTGGAAAGCGTCGACGCCGTGATCGCGTGGCTGGAATCAACGCTGTTCCACGGCTGATTTCTCGTACCGTTCGTGCGATGAACGCTGAGCTGGCATCAGACGAAAGTAGATCGCAATGCCCGAAGATCGCGCCGACCGGCTCGCCGTTCTGATCGATGCGGACAACGCCTCCTCGCAGATCGCCGACGGCCTGTTCGAAGAGATCGCCAAGATCGGCGAGGCGAGCGTGCGCCGCATCTATGGCGATTTCTCCGGCCAGCGCATGAAAGGCTGGAACAGCGTGCTGTCGCGCCATGCCATCATCCCGCAGCAGCAGTTCGCCTACGTCACTGGCAAGAACGCTTCCGACATCGCGCTTGTCATCGATGCCATGGACCTCTTGCACAGCGGTCGCTTCGACGGCTTCTGCCTTGTCTCGTCGGACAGCGATTTCACGCGGCTCGCGGCGCGCATTCGTGAGCAGGGCGTCGACGTCTACGGCTTCGGCGCGCAGAAGACGCCGGAGAGCTTCCGCCAGGCCTGCCGCCGCTTCATCTACACGGAGAACCTGATGCCGGGCGGGTCTCAGGACGCAGAGATATCCGCCGCCCGTCCGCTGCAGAAGCCTGCCGGCGCAACGCCCATCCTTCGCCGCGTGATCGATCAGATGGACAGCGAGGACGGCTGGGTGCGGCTCTCCGCCTTCGGGCGCCGGCTCGACAATCTCGCGCCGGATTTCGACCCGCGGACTTATGGCTTCAACAAGCTGAGCGACCTCGTGCGGGGAACGAAGGCCTTCGACGTCGAGAAGGCGGAAGGCGGCTTGCGCATCCGCCTCGCGCCCACGCGCCGCAGGACACGCAAATAGGAAGGCTCAGGCCGCGCGCCGTTCCTTGAGCCTGCGCTTGTCCTGCGCGAGCCAGGTGTCGAGGAAGTCCCAGAGCCAGGCGCGCACCGGCGGGTCGTAACGGAACCAGCCGGCCATGTGCTCCGCCCGGCCCTGCGCCTTGGGCAGGTCGAAGCGCGCCGCGCCGCGCACCGTCCAGCGGCATGCCATCGCGTAGGTGAGCTCGCTGTGGAACTGCACAGCGAACGCCGTGTCTTCGACCGAGAACGCCTGGTTTTCGAAGATGTCGCCACGCGCCAGCAGCGTCGCCCCGCTCGGCAGGTCGAAGCCCTCGCGGTGCCACTGGTAGACCATGTCGGGCCACGCGCCGAGCTGCCGGCCTGCGTCGGTCGCCTCGAGCCGATAGAAGCCCACCTCGGCGCAACCTTCGCAGTGGCCGCTGACCGTCCCGCCGAGCTTCTTCACCAGCATTTGCGCTCCGAGGCAGATGCCGAGAAACGGCGCGCCCTCCTTGAGCGGCACGCCGATCCAGTCGATCTCGCTGCGGACGAAATCATCGGTGTCGTTGGCGCTCATCGGCCCGCCGAAGATGATGGCGCCGGCGTGCTCGGCCATCGTCTCCGGCAACGGATCGCCGAAGCGCGGACGACGAATGTCGAGGGCAAATCCCTTCGCTGTCAGCATCTGGCCGAGCTTTCCGGGGCTCGACAGCTCCTGATGCAGCACGATCAGGATCTTCGCTGGCTGGTCCGAACTGGCAGTCATCACACAAGAATGGCCGGTCGATTGCTGCGGCGCAACAGACGAATCAAGCCCCGTCGCCGCCACGTGCCGAATTCTTTTCCGCCACCAGCCGCTTTGCCGCAATGCGGTCCCTGCGGTTGACGGCGAGGAGTTCCGCCACCCGCCAGACGAGATTCTCCTCGAACTCGTCGCTCTTCCCGTCCGCGTAGACAATCTCCCAGAGGCTCTCGATCACGCGGATGCGCTCGTCCTCGCTCATGCTGTTCTTCAAGACGCTGGTGAAACGGTAAAGGTCGACGGCCTCGGCTTCTGCGGCAATCGCGTCCTCGATCAGGACGTCAAGCTCGTCGCCCGAGAGATTGAACGTCCTGGCCAGGAGATCGCGCAGCTTCGCGCGCTCCTCCTCGCTCGAGACGCCGTCGATCGCTGCCGCGCGGACGAGGAGCGCCGCCAGCGCCAGCCGCTCGTCGCTCGGACGGTAGTGGTCCCCCGCATCGTCGGCGCCGAGCCGGCGGAAAAGATCGCGCAGAGCGCCGAGCATTGTTGTCCTCCAGGCCTTAAGACATAGGCGAGAAGCGCGGAATTTTCACCCCACCCGATTTTCACCCTCGCCAGGGCTGCGCCCCATGGCGGACTCGATGCCTCCCCTCTAGAAGCGCACCATGAGCGATCTCGCCCTTGCGACCGCCTTCAGGCGACGGGCGTGGCTGGACGAGGTCCGCGCCACGCTCGCGCTGTCGTGGCCGATCATCCTGACCAACCTCCTGCAGATCGCGCTCACCACCACCGACGTTCTGATGATGGGGCGGCTCGGGCCGGAGGCGCTCGCCGCCGGCGTGCTCGGCGCCACCCTCCTCTTCTTCTTCGTGATCTTCGGGATCGGCGTCGTCTCTGCTGTCGCGCCGATGGTGGCGCGCGAGCGCGGCGTCAAGAGCTACGCCGTGCGTGAGGTCCGCCGCACGGTGCGCCAGGGCCTGTGGGCCGCCATCGCCATCGCCGTTCCCGTCTGGGTCATCCTCTGGTTCGCCGGGCCGATCTATCACCTGCTTGGCCAGGAGCCGGATGTCTCCGCACACGCCGCCCGCTATATGGCGACGCTGCAATGGTCCTATCTGCCCTTCGTCGGCTACATCACGCTGCGCAATTTCGTAGCCGCCGTCGAGAAGCCTATCTGGGGTCTGTGGGCGGGGCTGATCGGCTTCGTCGTCAATGCCTTCTTCGCCTGGTGCCTGATTTTCGGCGAACTCGGCTTTCCGCGCCTCGAGCTCTATGGCGCCGGAATCGCCACGACGTTCTCCTCGACGACGATGTTCGGCGTGCTCGCAGCCGTCGCGATCTTCGACCGAAGATTCCGCCGCTATTACATCTTCGGCCGCTTCTGGCGGCCCGATTGGCCGCGTTTCCGCCAGCTCTGGGCGCTCGGGCTCCCGATCGCCACGACGCTCGTCTTCGAGGTCTCGATCTTCAACGCCGCCGTCATCCTGATGGGGCTGATCGGCAAGACGGCGCTCGCCGCTCATTCGATCGCGATCCAGATCGCCTCCGTCGCCTTCATGGTGCCGCTCGGCTTCGGCCAGGCGGTGACGGTGCGCGTCGGCCGCGCCTACGGCGCCGGCGACCGTGACGGCATCCGCCGTGCCGGCTGGACAGCGTATGCGCTCGGCGTCGGCTTCATGGCGCTCACGGCGAGCTTGATGCTCTTCGCGCCGCACCTTCTGATCGCGGCGTTTCTGGACCCGGCACGGCCCGCGAACCTGCCCGTTGTCGAGCTGGCCGTCACGCTCCTTGCGGTCGCCGCCATCTTCCAGCTCGTCGACGGCGCCCAGGCCGTCGCCTCCGGCATGCTGCGCGGCCTGCACGATACGCGCGTCCCGATGCTTTTCGCCGGGCTCGGCTATTGGGGGATCGGCTTCCCCCTCGGCGCCGTGCTCGCCTTTCCCTTGGGATTCGGCGCCGCGGGTATCTGGACGGGGCTTGCGACCGGGCTTGCCGTCGTCGCCGTCTTGATGACGGGGCGCTGGGTCCTGCGCGAGCGGCTCGATCTGATCGGCCCAGCTCCGGCGCGCGAAATCCGGTGACAAGAGCGAAGGGCCGGCCTCATAATGCGAAAAAGGGGCGCCGGGCTGATGGTTGGCGCGGGAAACTCCGCTGCTGGAGGTCCGGTTGCGACCGGACTCTCCAGGATCTTCTCCCGGCTCGGCACCGCCGCCGTGGCCGAGCGTCTTCTTGTCGTTGTCGGGCTGGCCGCCGTTCTCGTCGGCACGCTCCCTGGTTTGACCGCCGTTGAAGACCGGCTCCTGACCATCGGCTGCGTCGCGGTCGCCCTCGCCTTCGGCGCGTTTTACCTGATCCGCTTCTGGCCCTCGAAGGCGCAGCCGCGGCGGCCGCTCTCAGGCACCGCCATCATCGACCTTCTTGCCTTTCTTCCGCTTCCGCTTGCGCTCGTTGCCGGAATGTCCGGTGCCGACGCCCGGCTTATCGGCATCCTCTGGGCACTGAAGCTGATCCGCCTCAACCCCGCCCTCACGCTGCTTTGGCGTGTGCTCAGGAGCGAGCGGCAATCTCTGATGAGCGTCACCACCGCATTTCTCGTGGTGACGCTCTTCGCCTCGACCATCGCCTTCGTCGTGGAGCGCCAGGCGCAGCCGGACGCCTTCGACAGCATGCCGGCGGCGCTCTGGTGGGCGGTCACGACGATCACCACGACCGGTTACGGCGACAAGATTCCCGTGACCTTCGCTGGCCGCGTACTCGGCGGCATCGTGATGATCGCCGGCATCGGCCTCTTCGCCCTCTGGGCCGGTATCCTGGCGACCGGCTTCGCCGCCGAGTTGCGGCGCCGGGAATTCCTGGAAAGCTGGGATCTCGTTGTGCGGCTCCCCCTCTTCCGCAATCTCGGCGCAGGGGCGCTGTCGGAGATCGCGCGCCTGCTCAAGGCGCAGAGCCACGATCCCGGCGGGGTGATCGTGCGGAAGGGGCAGCCGGGGGACAGCATGTTCTTCATCGCCGAGGGAGAGGTGGAGGTGCATGCCGGGGCGGCGAGAATCCGCCTGAAGCCCGGCCAGTTCTTCGGCGAGGCGGCGCTCATATCCGGAGCGCCACGCAATGCCTCCGTCCTCGCCGCGACTGCGACGCGCCTCCTCAGGCTCGACGTGCTCGAGTTCCGCGATCTTGCGGCACGCCAGCCGGAGCTTCTCGGCATCATCGAGAAAGAGGACGCTCGGCGGAAGACCTAGGGAAGCCCGGCCACGGCACGCGCCTTGCATAGATTCAGCCGGCAAGACCGCCGCACACCCAGGAAATTGGACCGGAGTCTCGTTGTGCTGGCTAAGATTTCGGCATATCGCGCACTGGTTTGGACAAAGTTTTTGGACTAGGCCGCGGAGCGATGGAAAAGCGTATCAGCAAGACACGGAGCGCAGCGGACGATGGTCGGGTCCTCGCCTTTCGCGGGCGCATGGACGACGCGGAGGTCGCGGCCATCAAGGAGACCATTCTCGCCAAGCTGACGCTCGACGCCGGCAAGAACCCGACGCAGGCGAGCGATCGCGACTGGTTCATCGCGGCGGCGCTCACCGCGCGCGACCGCATCGTCCACCATTGGGCGGAATCGAAGCGGCGCATGCGCAAGCAGAACCGCAAGCGCGTCTACTACCTCTCCCTCGAGTTCCTGATCGGGCGGCTGCTCGGAGAAACGCTGAACAACCTCGGGCTGACCGAGCCGTTCAAGGCCGCGCTCGGAGATCTCGGCGTCGACATCACGCACATGTTCTCCGCCGAGCCCGATGCGGCGCTCGGAAATGGCGGCCTCGGCCGCCTCGCCGCATGCTTCATGGAGAGCATGGCGACGCTCGAGATCCCCGCCATTGGCTACGGCATTCGCTACGATCACGGGCTCTTCCGCCAGGTGATCAAGGACGGCGTTCAGCACGAATATCCGGAGACGTGGCTCTCTTTCGGCAATCCCTGGGAGTTCGAGCGTCCAGAGATCAGCTACGACATCGGCTTCGGCGGTTTCGTGGAGATAACGACGCTATCGGGCGGCGGTTCGCGTTCCGTGTGGCATCCGGAGGAAACCGTGCAGGCAGTCGCCTTCGACACGCCGGTCGTCGGCTGGAAAGCCAAGCACGTCGATCTCCTGCGCCTCTGGTCGGCGCGTGCCGTCGATCCGCTGCGCCTCGACGTCTTCAACGCCGGCGACCATGTCGGCGCGCTGACCGAGCAGGCGCGCGCCGAGATGATCTCGAAGATCCTCTATCCGAGCGACGAGACGCCGGCCGGCCAGGAGCTGCGCCTCAGGCAGGAATACTTCTTCGTCTCCGCCTCGCTGCAGGATCTGGTCGCTCGTCACATGCACGTCTACGGCGACATCCGCTCGCTCCCCGACAGGGCGGCGATCCAGCTCAACGACACGCATCCGTCGATCGCCGTCGCCGAGCTGATGCGCATCCTGGTCGACGTGCGCGGCCTCGAGTGGGACGAAGCGTGGAACATCACCGTCCGCACGCTCTCCTACACCAACCACACGCTTCTGCCGGAGGCGCTCGAGACCTGGTCGGCGCAGCTGTTCGAGCGGATGCTGCCGCGGCATATGCAGATCATCTATCAGATCAACGCGCATCATCTCGACGCCGTTCGCCAGCGCGAGGTCACCGACGACGAGCTCGCCGCGGTGTCGCTGATCGAGGAGCACCACGGCCGCCATGTACGCATGGGGCATCTCGCCTTCGTCGGCTCGCACCGCGTGAACGGCGTCTCCGCGCTCCACACGGAGCTCATGCGCAAGACGGTCTTCAAGGATCTTCATCGCATCTATCCCGACCGCATCGTCAACAAGACCAACGGCTTCACCTCGCCAATCCGCATCTGACGGAGCTCCTCGTCGACACCTGCGGCGAGGGCATCCTGACCGACCCGGAAGGCATCGCGCATTTCGCCACCTATGCCGAAGACAGCGGCGTGCAGGACGAGGTCGCCGCCATCCGTCATGCCAACAAGGTGCGACTCGCGCGCGTCATCGGCGCCACCAACGACATCCGCGTCGATCCGCGCGCGCTCTTCGACGTGCAGATCAAGCGCATCCACGAATACAAGCGCCAGCTCTTGAACCTCCTGGAGACGATCGCGCTCTACGATGCGATCCGCGCCGACCCCGATGCCGATTGGGTGCCGCGCGTGAAGATTTTCGGCGGCAAGGCCGCCGCCACCTATCGGCAGGCGAAGCTCATCATCAGGCTCGCCAACGACGTCGCCAACGTCGTCAACAACGAGCCGGCGATCCGCGACCTTCTCAAGGTCGTGTTCATGCCGAACTACAACGTCAGCCTCGCCGAGGTGATCATCCCGGCCGCCGATCTCTCCGAACAGATATCGACCGCCGGCATGGAAGCCTCCGGCACGGGCAACATGAAGCTGGCGCTGAACGGGGCGCTCACCATCGGCACCCTCGACGGCGCCAACGTCGAGATCCGCGAGCGCGTCGGGCGCGACGACATCTTCATCTTCGGGCTGCAGGCCGAGGAGGTGCGCGACCTGAATCGCCGCGGCTATGATTCCTCCGGCGTGATCGCCGCGTCGCCCGCCCTGAAATGGGTCATGGAGGCGCTCGCCGACGGCACCTTCTCGCCCGACGACCGCGGCCGCTACACGCCGATCGTCGACGCCCTCTTCCACCATGACCGTTTCATGCTGACCGCCGACTTCGACTCCTATTACGAGACCCAGCGCCGGGTCGACGCGGTGTGGCGTGATCCGGCCGCCTGGTGGGCCTCCAGCATCCGCAACACGGCCCACATGGCCTGGTTCTCCTCCGACCGCTCGATCCGCGAATATGCCGCGGAGATCTGGAACGTGCCGGTAACGCCGCCGGCGCCGGAAGGATAGTCGGCTTAGGACACCAGCGTCTCAGCCCTTCCGACATCCCCCTTCCCAAAAAAACGCCCGCAATTCCAAGCGATTGCGACTTTTTGCCCGGGGCATGTGCAAGTCCGTCCATAGTTGGTTAATGACAAGCGGTAATGCCTCCCAAGCCCTGATGGCACAGGCGTTTACGGTGTGGCCTTGGCGCACTTCCCAACCCCGCCCATTCCGGTCATGGTTACCGGGCGGCGGGAGTGATAAGCGGCATCCGGGCGTCGACGGGGCGGCTGGTGCAGGGCTTTGGATTGATCCTCGACCTTTCTTCCAATGAGTAGAAAAATGCCTGTTTCGACTCCGCTTCTGGACACAATCCGCACGCCAGAAGACCTCCGTCGTCTTCCCGAGAGCGAGTTGGCGCAAGTCGCAGACGAGCTGCGTACAGAAACGATCGATGCGGTCTCCGTCACCGGCGGGCACCTTGGCGCCGGGCTCGGCGTGATCGAGCTCACCGTGGCGCTCCACTACGTGTTCGACACGCCGCGCGACCGGCTGATCTGGGACGTCGGGCACCAAGCCTATCCGCACAAGATACTGACCGGCCGGCGCGACCGCATCCGCACGCTGCGCCAGGGGAACGGCCTCTCCGGCTTCACCAAGCGCGCGGAGAGCGAATACGACCCCTTCGGGGCCGCGCATTCCTCCACCTCGATCTCCGCCGGGCTCGGCATGGCGACGGCGCGCGACCTGTCGAGCGGCGGCAACAACGTGATCGCGGTGATCGGCGACGGCGCGATGTCCGCCGGCATGGCCTACGAGGCGCTGAACAACGCCGGCGCCATGCATTCGCGGCTGATCGTGATCCTGAACGACAACAACATGTCGATCGCCCCGCCAGTTGGCGCCATGGCGGCCTATCTGGCGCGGCTCTTCTCCGGGCGCACCTACCGCTCGCTTCGCGAGATCGGACGGCAGCTCGCCAAGCGCCTGCCCAAGGCGCTGGAAATCGGCGCAGTGCGCGCCGAGGAATTCGCGCGCGGCATGGTGACCGGCGGCACGCTCTTCGAGGAGCTCGGCTTCTATTACATCGGCCCGATCGACGGCCACCGCATCGAGCATCTCTTGCCGGTGCTGCAGAATGTGCGCGACGCCAAGAACGGCCCGATCATCGTGCACGTCAGGACGCAGAAGGGTAAGGGCTACGAGCCTGCCGAGAAATCGTCCGACAAGTATCACGGCGTCGTCGCCTTCGATGTGATCACCGGAGCGCAGGCGAAGCCCAAGGCGAATGCGCCTGCCTACACCAAGGTGTTCGGCGAGAGCCTGGTCAAGGAGGCGGAGAAGGACGAGAAGATCGTCGCGGTCACCGCCGCGATGCCGTCGGGCACGGGCGTCGACGCCTTCGCCAAGGCTTTCCCGGCGCGCGCCTTCGACGTCGGCATTGCCGAGCAGCACGCCGTGACTTTCGCCGCGGGACTTGCCACGGAAGGCTACAAGCCGTTCTGCGCGATCTACTCGACGTTCTTGCAGCGCGCCTACGACCAGGTCGTGCACGACGTCGCCATTCAGAACCTGCCCGTGCGCTTCGCGCTGGACCGGGCCGGCCTCGTCGGCGCCGACGGCCCGACGCATGCCGGAAGCTTCGACCTCGCTTATCTCGGCTGCCTGCCAAACTTCGTGGTCATGGCCGCCGCCGACGAAGCGGAGCTCGTGCATATGGTGGCGACGGCCGCCGCCCACGATTCCGGACCGATCGCGTTCCGTTACCCGCGCGGCGAAGGCGTCGGCGTCGATATGCCGGAAGTGGGCCGGCCGCTTAAGATCGGACGCGGGCGCGTGATCCGCGAGGGCACGCGCGTCGCGCTTCTGTCGCTCGGCACACGGCTCAGCGAAGCCGTGAAGGCGGCCGAGGAGCTCGACGCCCGCGGCCTGTCGACGACCGTCGCCGATGCGCGCTTCATGAAGCCGCTCGACGAGGAACTACTGCTTCGCCTGGCGCGCGACCACGAGCTTCTGATCACGATCGAGGAAGGCACCGTCGGCGGCTTCGGCAGCCACGTGCTGCAGCATCTTGCGGATCGAGGCGCGCTCGACCGCGGCCTGAAGGTCCGCTCCATGGTGCTCCCCGACGCGTTCATCGACCAGGACAAGCCGGACCGCATGTACGCCAGGGCGGGCCTCGATTCGGCGGCGATCATCGCCAAGGTCTTCGAAGTGCTGCAGCAGGACGCGAACGTGCTGAGAACGCTGCGCGCTTGAACCCGTCGCCGCGACGTGTTTGGAAGCGCGCGGCGGCGCTTCGGCGCCATGTGACCTGCGAGCAATGACAACGGGTTACCTCCTGTGAGCGCCGAGCTTGTTGCCGTCGTGGCGGCGGCGATCTGGGCTTATCTGCTGGTCGGGCGGGGCTTCTTCTGGCTGGGCGCCGAGCGCGACGACACGCTTGCGGCCGGCTCCGAGAAGCATCCGGACACCTCGCCCTGGCCATCGGTCACGGCGATCGTGCCTGCGCGCGACGAGGCCGAAGTCATTGCCGAAGGCATCGGCTCGCTCGTAACGCAGACTTATCCGGGCCGCTTCTCCGTCGTCCTCGTCGACGACGAGAGCACCGACGGCACTGCGGATGTCGCTCGCGCCGCCGCCCGCGCGACATCCGCGGCCGACCGTCTTGTGGTGCTCACCGGGTCGACGCCGCCGGCCGGCTGGACCGGAAAGCTCTTTGCGCTCGATCGCGGCCTCCGCTACGTCGAGCAGGCGCCCGAGCCCTCCGACTATGTGCTCCTCACCGACGCCGACATCGCCTATCGGTCGCCCGACGCCATCCGCCGTCTGGTCGAAGGCGCGATGGCTCGCGGCACGGTGCTGACCTCGCTGATGGTGCGGCTTCGCTGCGAGAGCTTCGCCGAGCGGCTGCTCGTGCCGGCCTTCGTGTTCTTCTTCGATATGCTCTATCCCTTTGCCTGGGTGAACGACCCGACGCGCACAATCGCAGCGGCGGCGGGCGGCTGCATGCTGGCGCGACGCGATGCGCTTGCCGCAGCGGGCGGACTGAAGGAGATCAAGGGCGCGCTCATCGACGATTGCGCGCTCGCCGCGCTGATGAAGCGTCAGGGCCCGATCTGGCTCGGGCTGACCAGACGCGTCGAGAGCCTGCGGCCCTATCCTGCGATCGCCGATATCGGCCGCATGGTGTCGCGTTCCGCTTATGCCGAGCTTCGCTATTCGCCGCTTCGCCTTCTCGGCGCGCTCCTCGGCATGGCGTTGACGTATCTCGCGCCGCCGCTTCTGGCGCTCTTCGGCGACGGACTGGCGCAAATTCTCGGGATCGCCGCGTGGTTGGCGATGGCGGTCGCGTTCGTTCCGATTCTGCTCCTTTATCGCCGCTGGCCGCTTTGGGGGATCGCCCTCCCTGTGATCGCCGCCTTCTACACGGGCTTCACCGTGCAATCGGCGATCCAGCATTGGCGTGGGCGCGGTGGCGCTTGGAAAGGGCGCTTTCAGGCAGCCGCGACGTCGGCTGAGCGGTCCATTTCGCCAGGAAGGACCATTGGCGGATGATCACGGCCACCGAAGCGCGCTCGGGGAAGACCCATCGCGACGAGAACTTTCCCGTCGCCTCGCACTTCATCGCCGCGCGGCATCGCGGGCCGATCCTCGCCTTCTATCGCTTCGTGCGCGCCGCCGACGACATCGCCGACCATCCGCGTCTGAAGCCCGAGCAGAAGCTCGCCATGCTCGACGCGCTCGACGAAGCGTTGACGGGGCGCGGCCCCGCCGACCCCGAGGCGGAGGCATTGAAAGCGGCGCTTTCTGAACGTGGGCTGTCGCCGCGCCATGCGCTCGATCTCCTTGACGCTTTCCGCATGGACGTGACCAAGCTCCGCTATGAGAACTGGCGAGAGCTGATGCACTATTGCTCTCTTTCGGCGATGCCGGTCGGGCGCTTCGTCCTCGACGTTCACTGCGAGAATCCGCAGACGACTTGGCCGCCCTCCGATGCAATCTGCGCGGCGCTGCAGGTGATCAACCATCTGCAGGATTGCGCCGAGGACCATCGCAATCTCGACCGCGTCTATCTCCCGCTCGACGTGCTCGCGCGCCACGATGCGCGCGTCGAGGATTTGGGCGCAGCAAAAGCCAGCTCCGGCTTGCGTGCGACGATCGCCGAGCTCGCCGACCGCTCGCTCGAACTTCTGCACGACGGCGCGCCACTTTCCGATCTCGTCGCCGACTCGCGCCTTGCGCTCGAGATCGCCGCGATCCGCCGGCTCGCCGTAGCGCTCGCCAAGGGACTCCGCCACCGCGATCCGCTTTCCGAAAAGGTGCATCACGGCAAGGCAGGCTTCGCCCTGATCGCGCTTCTTGCCGCCGGCGGCGCATTGATCCGCCGGCCCTTCCTCCGGCATCGCCCCGAAACGCTCGCCCCCGGGACGCGGGGACGCTGATGAGCGTCGCGACGAGCTCCGTGCCGTCTTCGACGGCGAGCCAGACATCGCCCGCTTTGCCGGCGGCCGGAAGCTCGTTCTATCTCGCCATGCGCATCCTGCCGCGCGCCGAGCGCGAAGGCATGTACGCGGTCTACGCCTTCTGCCGCGCCGTCGACGACATTGCCGACGACGGTGGACCACGCGAGCCGCGCCGCGCTGCGCTCGACCTGTGGCGCGCCGATGTCGACGCTCTTTTCGAAGGGCGCGTGACGGAGCTGACGCGCGATCTCGAACAGCCCACCCACCGCTTCGGCTTACGGCGCGAAGACTTTCAGGCAGTCATCGACGGCATGGCGATGGATCTCGAAGGAAACATCGTCGCGCCCGACTGGTCGACGCTCGACCTCTATTGCGATCGCGTCGCGAGCGCCGTCGGCCGTCTCTCCGTGCGCGTCTTCGGCATCGCGCCGGAGGTCGGCGACGGGCTGGCGCATCACCTCGGCCGCGCCTTGCAGCTGACCAACATCCTGCGCGACCTCGACGAGGATGCGGAGATGGGCCGGCTCTATCTGCCGCGTGAAGCGCTCGCCGACGCCGACATCGAGACGGACGGCCGCGAGCCCGCCGCGATTCTCGCCGAGCCGGGCCTTGAAAAAGCCTGTCGCGAAGTCGCCGCCCGCGCAGCGGAGCATTTCGCCGAGGCCGACCGGATCATGAGCGAGTGCCCGAGGCGCAGCGTTCGCGCGCCGCGCCTCATGGAGGCGGCCTATCGCCAGATCCTCGCCGATCTCCTTGCGCGCGGCTTCGCGCCGCCGCGCACGCGGGTGAGGACCAACAAGCTCCGCGTCCTCGGCGCGGTGCTTCGTCACGGGATCGCATGATGGCCGGGACCATCCACATCGTCGGCGCCGGCCTCTCCGGTCTGTCGGCGGCAACCGAGCTTGCAGCGGAAGGGCGCAGGGTTGCGGTCTACGAGGCCGCGAAGTTCGCCGGCGGTCGCTGCCGCACCTACTACGACTCCGTCATCGATCTCAAGATCGACAACGGCAACCACCTGCTTCTCTCCGGAAACCGCGCGGCACTTTCCTACCTGCGCCGGATCGGCGGGCTCCAGGCGATGAGCGAGGCGGCGGAGGCTGCCTTCCCCTTCGTCGATCTGAGGTCGGGCGAGCGCTGGACGCTGCGGCCCAACCAGGGCCGGCTGCCGTGGTGGATCCTGGATTCGCGAAGGCGCGTTCCGGGAACGCGTGTCCCCGATTACCTCGCGCCGATCGGCGTCCTGCGCGCGCCGGCCTCCACGACCGTGGGCAACGCAATGGCCTGTCGCGGGCCGCTCTACGATCGCCTTTGGCGGCCGGTGCTTCTTGCCGCGCTCAACACCGAGCCCGCGGAAGCCGATGCGCGCCTCGCCGCTCAGATCATCCGCGAGACGCTCGGCGCCGGCGGCCAGGCGTGCCGGCCCATGGTAGCGACGCGCGGTCTATCCGCCGCCTTCATCGATCCGGCGCTCTTGTTTCTCCGCGACCACGCAGGCGCCGTCAGCTTCAGCCGCTCGCTGCGCGAGATCGCGTTCGAAGGCGACCAGGCGACGGCGCTCATCTTCAGCGAGGAACGGATCGAGATCGGCGCTGAGGATAGCGTGATCCTCGCCGTCCCGCCGGTCACTGCCCGCGCTCTCGTGCCCGGTCTCGTCGTTCCGGAGGTCTTCCACGCCATCGTCAACGCGCATTTCCGCGTCGTCCCCCCGGCCAGACAGCCGCTCGTTCTCGGCATCGTTAACGGCCTGACCGAGTGGCTTTTTTCCTATCCCAACCGGCTTTCCACAACGATCAGCTGCGCCGATCGGCTGATGGATGCCCCCCGCCAGGAGCTCGCGGAGACGATATGGCGCGAGGTGGCCGGGCTCACCGGGCTTGCCCCCGAGTTGCCGCGCTGGCAGATCGTCCGCGAGCGCCGGGCGACCTTCGCGGCGACGCCTGAGCAGAATGCTCGCCGCCCCGGCGCCTTGACGCGTTTCCAGAACCTCGTCCTTGCCGGCGATTGGACGGACACGCGCCTGCCGGCGACAATCGAAGGATCGATTCGCTCCGGTCAGACCGCCGCGGCCCATGTCGCACGGCTCCCGGTGCGGGCGAGGCTGCCCCGGAGGGCTGCATGAAAGGTGACGTGTTGGCGTTCGAAAATAATCTGACCGTGCCGGCGTCCACTATCGACGTGAAGCTCGACGAGCTCGACCGCAGCATCACCTCCGCCACCGACGCGCTTCTCGATCTCAGGCAGCCAGACGGCCACTGGTGCTTCGAGCTCGAAGCCGACGCCACCATCCCGTCCGAATACGTGCTCTTCCGCCACTTCCGCGGCGAGCCGGAGGATCGCGAGCTGGAGCGGAAGATCGCCGTCTATCTCCGCCGCATCCAGGGCGAACACGGCGGCTGGCCGCTTTTCCACGAAGGCGCCTTCGACATGAGCGCCAGCGTGAAGGCCTATTTCGCGCTGAAGATGATCGGCGACGACAGCGACGCGCCGCATATGGAGCGGGCGCGCGAGGCGATTCTCTCGCGCGGCGGCGCGGCGCGCTCGAACGTCTTCACCCGCGCGCTGCTCGCGCTCTACGGCGAGGTGCCCTGGCGCGCCGTTCCGACCATGCCGGTCGAGATCATGCTTCTGCCGAAGTGGTTTCCCTTCCACCTCGACAAGGTGTCCTATTGGGCGCGCACGGTTATCGTGCCGCTTCTCGTGCTGCAGGCGCTGAGGCCGAAGGCCGTCAACGCGCGGGACACGCACATCCAGGAGCTCTTCGTCACGCCGCCGGAGAAGGTGCGAAGCTGGCCTAAGGGCGCGCACCAAAAGGCACCCTGGACGCAGATCTTCGGCGCGATCGATATTGTCCTCAAGGCAAGCGAGCCGCTCTTCCCGCACTTCACCCGCAAGCGCGCGATCGACAAGGCGTGCGCTTTCGTCGACGAGCGGCTGAACGGCAAGGACGGCCTCGGCGCGATCTTCCCGGCCATGGTCAACTCAGTGCTCATGTACGACGTGCTCGGTATCCCCGATGACGACGCGCGCAAGAAGGTCGCGCGCGAGTCGATCGATCTTCTGCTCGTGGTGAAGGACGACGAGGCCTATTGCCAGCCTTGCCTCTCGCCGATCTGGGATACGGCGCTCGCAGCCCACGCACTCCTGGAGGCCGGTTCGGAGAAAGCCGAGGAAGCCGCCGACAGCGCACTCGCCTGGTTGAAGCCGAAGCAGGCGCTCGACGTGGTCGGCGACTGGTCCTCACGGCGCCCGGACGTGCGTCCCGGCGGCTGGGCGTTCCAATATGCCAACCCGCACTATCCCGATCTCGACGACACCGCAGTCGTGGTCATGGCCATGGACCGCACCCGCGGTCGCGTCGACGGCAAGGCGCGCCCCGACTTCGACAACGCCATTTCGCGCGCCCGCGAATGGATCGTCGGCCTGCAGAGCAAGGATGGGGGCTGGGCGGCCTTCGACGCCGACAACACCTACCACTATCTGAACAACATCCCGTTTGCCGATCACGGCGCATTGCTTGATCCGCCGACCGCCGATCTCACCGCGCGTTGCGTCTCCATGCTCGCCCAGCTCGACGAGGGAGCGCCCACGAGTCCCGAGCTTTCGCGCGGTGTGGCATGGCTTGTGCATGACCAGCGCGAGGACGGAAGCTGGTTCGGCCGATGGGGGATGAACTACATCTACGGAACCTGGTCGGCGCTTTGCGCGCTGAACGCAGCCGGCGTCGACGCGCAATCGGAGACGGTGCGCAAGGCCGTGGACTGGTTCATCGAGATCCAGAACGACGACGGCGGCTGGGGCGAGGACGGGTCGAGCTACAGGCTCGACTACCGGGGTTACGAAGCCGCGCCGTCGACCCCCTCGCAGACCGCCTGGGCGCTGCTCGGCCTGATGGCCGCCGGCGAGGTGGAAAGCCCGGCCGTGGCGCGCGGGATCGCCTACCTTGCCGAAACGCAGAAGGGCGACGGGCTCTGGCCGGAAGAGCGTTTCACCGCCGTTGGCTTCCCGCGCGTGTTTTACCTTCGTTATCACGGTTACGCGAAGTTCTTCCCTCTGTGGGCATTATCGCGCTACCGCCGGCTCAGGCGCGGCAACAGCCGCACCGTCGCCTTCGGAATGTAGAAAGATCATGACGCTCCACGTCCCCGCGAGCGAGCTTCCGATCCTGATCGTGACGGGATTGGCGAAAGAGATGCGCTTGGCCGAAGGGCCGGGGCTCGCCGCGATCGCGTCGGGCGGCGACACGCAGCGCCTGCGCAAGCTCCTCGCCGACCGCCCGGCGCCCGGCTGCCGCGCCGTGCTCTCCTTCGGGATCGCCGGCGGCCTCGACCCGAGCCTCGCCGCCGGCGACGTCGTAGTGGCGACCGGCGTCGTCGCCGACGGGGAGCGCTGGCCGGCGCATCCGGCGCTTGCCGAATCCTTCGCCGCCTCGCTCGCGGCCGGCGGCATCAACGTGCGCCGCGCCGACATCGCCGGCGTCGATCATCCGCTGCTCGACGCGGAATCGAAGGCGAAGGTGCGGGAGACAACCGGCGCCGCGGCCGTCGACATGGAATCGCACGTCGCGTCGGAGTTCGCCGCGCGCCACGGTTTGATGTTCGCCGCGCTCAGGATCGTCTGCGATCCGGCGACGCGCTCCATGCCCGCGGCCGTGGCCAACGCGCTCCGCCCCGACGGGGGCATCGACCATTTCGCTATTGTCGCCGACCTCTTGAGGAGGCCGACGCAGCTTGCCAACCTGTCGCGGCTCGCCGGCGAGGCGCGCGCGAGCTTCCGCGCTCTAAGCCGCTGTCGAGACCTTCTTGGGGTTGGGCGTGGTCTGCCGAATCTCCTCGAGCTTCTCGGCGACGTTGCGTGAGAAGACGTATTCGGCGCCCCGCTGGTTTTCCAGCGATATCTCCGGCGCCATCTCGCCTTCGGTCTTGACGCCGCGCAGCGCTACCATCGCCGCCTTCCAGGGACGCTTCACGGTATCGGTGACCGCGCTCGCCTCGTAGCCGCAATGGACCATGCAGTCGGCGCATTTCTCGTAGTTGCCGGTGCCGTACTTGTCCCAGTCGGTCCCTTCCATCAGCTCCTTGAAGGTCTTCGTATAGCCTTCGCCGAGCAGATAGCAGGGCCGCTGCCAGCCGAACACGGTGCGGGTCGGATTGCCCCACGGCGTGCAGTGATAGTCCTGGTTGCCGGCGAGGAAGTCGGTGAAGAGGCCTGACTGGTTGATCGGCCAGGCCTTGCCGCCGCGGCCGCGCCGGAACACTCCGCGGAAGAGCTCCTTCGTCGCGCGGCGATTGAGGAAGTGCTTCTGGTCGGGCGCGCGCTCGTAGGCGTAGCCGGGCGAGACGGTAATGCCGTCGATGCCCATCTCTGTCACCGTGTCGAAGAACGCGGCGACGCGGTCGGCTTCGGCGTTGTTGAAGATCGTGCAGTTGATGGTGACGCGGAAGCCCTTCGACTTGGCAAGCTTAAGCGCCGCCACCGCCTTGTCGTAGACGCCCTGGCGGCAGACCGACCGGTCATGCATCTCCTTGTCGCCGTCGAGATGGATCGACCAGGTGAAGTAGGGGCTCGGCTTGTATTCGTGAATCTTCTTCTCGAGCAGAAGCGCGTTCGTGCACAGAATCACAAAGCGGCCCTGCTTGATCAGGCCTTCGACGATCTGCGGCAGATCGCGGTGGATGAGCGGCTCGCCGCCGGCGATCGAGACGACTGGCGCGCCGCATTCCTCAGCGGCATAGAGCGCGTCCTCGACCGAGATGCGTTTGTTCAGAATCTCTTCCGGATAGTCGATCTTGCCGCAGCCGGCGCAGGCCAGGTTGCAGCGGAACAGCGGCTCGAGCATGAGCACGAGCGGGTAGCGTTTGCGCCCGGAAAGATGCTGCCGGACGATATAGCTGCCAATCTTCGCGACTTGTCTTAAAGGAATGCCCACTATCGACCTCTTGCTGCACGATTGGCGCGCGCCGTCACGTTCTCTTCGAGCTCGAGCGGCAGACGGAAGCGAACGCTTTCCTCGATACCGTCGAGCGTGGTGACATCCACCGGCGCAATCCGGCGGAGCGCGTTGATGACGTCCTCAACAAGGACTTCGGGAGCGGAGGCGCCCGCCGTAAGCCCGACAACTTTAACACCTTCGAGCCAGACCGGGTCCACTTGGCTCCCGTCTGCGACAAGATAGCCCGGCACGCCCGATTCCCGCGCGATCTCGCACAAGCGATTGGAGTTCGAGCTGTTTCTGGCGCCGACGACGAGAATCAAGTCGGCGACGCGGGCAAGATCGCGCACCGCGCTCTGCCGATTCTGCGTGGCGTAGCAGATATCGCGTGTCTCCGGCCCGACCACGTCGGTGAAGCGCTTCTTCAGCGCATCGATCAGCGCGCTCGTATCGTCGACGCTGAGCGTCGTCTGCGTGACATAGGCGATCGGTGTGTCGTCGGCGAACGGCAGCGCCGCGATCTCCGCCTCGTTCTGCACAAGATAGGTCGGGCCGTCGATCTGGCCGAGCGTGCCCTCCACCTCCGGGTGCCCGGCGTGTCCGATCAGCACGAGTGTGCGGCCGCGGGCGATATAATGGCGGCCCTGGTTGTGCACCTTGGAGACCAGCGGACAGGTCGCGTCGAGCGTCGGCAGGCCACGGCTCTTCGCCTCGTTGATGACGGCGCGCGGCACGCCGTGGGCGCTGAAGATGGTGATGGCGCCGTCCGGCACTTCGGAAAGCTCCTCCACGAAATGCGCTCCCTTGGCGATCAGGTCGTCGACCACGTGCCGGTTATGCACGATCTCGTGGCGGACATAGATCGGCGGGCCGTATTTCTGCAGCGCCAGCTCCACGATGTCGACGGCACGCACGACGCCCGCGCAAAAGCCCCGCGGCTGGGCCAGGATTACACGCAAACGATCATTCGCCGTGTTCTGCAACACGAGACGCCCCTAGCCGGCTCCAGCCTACACAAGCGCTGAGCTATGCCATGGGCCGGCCTTGGGGTCGAGTCTCGGAAAATGCAGATCGGTAAGAAGTTTCAGAGGGTTGCCGGAATATTACACCCACCGGAGTGTGTGTTTCGAAAGGTCGAGCCACTCCTCTGCGCCGTAGCCGCAAAGGCTTGCAAAACCGCGGATTTCCGCGAAATCAACCGCCGAGGCGTCGCAGGCGGATGATGACCGAGTTGCGGCCGGCATTGATGGGCAAGGCCGCGTCGGCGAAGGTCGGCACCAGCATGCTGCCGGCCTTGCTGCTCAAGGCGTAGGGCTCGCGCGGCATCCCGAACAGCTTATCGAATTCGTTGTTTCCGTTGACGTCATGGTAACCCACGACCGCATAGGTGCCTGGCGGGATGTCGTCGAACTCCGTCTCGACAAAGCCGGGCGCCGCCGGGATCTCGTGCGTATAGGGGCAGCCGTCGCGGCTAAGGCCCTTGTCGCAGACGGCGACATTGACCGTGCCGCTCGCCGACTCGACGTTCTCCACGATGACGGTGACCGTGCCGGTTTTGGGCGCCGGCGGCGCGGCGGGAGGTTCAGGCTTCGCAACCGGCACCGGCGGCTCCTCGGTCTGCGGGGCCATGGTATCCGAGCCAGCGGCCGACTCTGGAGCGTTAGCCGGCTCATCGGGCAGCGTCTGCGCCACCACGGCCGGCTCCGGCCCTGGTTCCGGCAGCACTTCCGGCCCGGAGGGCTGTGTTGGTACCGCGAAGGGCTTCAGCATCGTGCCCGCCAGCGGAGCCGGGGCGAAGAGATAGGCCGGCGGCGTATCGGGAATGGGCTGGAACACCGAAGCGGACTGCGCGTACGCAGTGGCAGAGATCAGCGATCCCAAGATGGCAAGCGCCGCGATCTTCATTCGTCCCGCTGGTCCATGAGCGCCGGCATACGACATGTCTGACCACGCCTTTTTGTCAAAACGCAGACAATTCAATACCTAGCCGCCACCGACGCCATTCCGCTTGAACGCGTCGACGACTTCCGTCAAGGCCCGATCGATGGAGCGCGGCTCGTAACCGAGCTCCCGGCGTGCCTTCGTGCTGTCGAACGGCGCCGAGCGAAGCGCGATCTGAACGGCCTCGCGCGTGACGACGGGCGGCGAGCCTGTCTGGTCCGCGATCAACCCGGCGGCGATCCCGGTCGCCAGCGCCACCATCGCAGGAACCTGGTGCCGCGGCATGCGGTGCCCCGATTTTCGCTCGAGCTCCGGCAGCAGGTCGCGCAGCGTGCGGTTCTCGCCGCCGAGGATGTAGCGCTCGCCGGCGCGCCCTTGCTCGCCCGCCTTTACGATCCCCCCCGCGATGTCGCGGACGTCGGCGAGATTGAGGACGCAATCCAAGAAGAACGGCGAGCGGCCTGAAAGGAAAAGTGCGATCATTGCCGTCGGCGGCGTCATGTTGGAATCGCCGTCGCCGACCGGAACGGTCGGATTGACGACGACGATGTCCATTCCCCTGCCGGCAGCCTCGAGCGCCGCGCGCTCGCCGAGATACTTGGAGCGCGTGTAGGGGCCTGGCATGTCGGCAAGCGCCAGCGCGACCGTCTCGTTCACGGCGGCGCCGTTCCGCCGCCTGGGAAGCAGGATCGATTCCGTCGAGCAATGGACGACGCGCGGTATGCGCCTCGCCGCAGCAGCCTTCAGAACGACCTCGGTGCCTCTGCGGTTGACCCGATCGAAGTCGTCCTTATCGCGTCGCCAGAGGTGCGCAATGCCAGCGAGATGATAGAGGCAATCGACGCCGTCGAGCGCCTCGTCCACCGCGGCACCGTCGTCGACGGAGCCGCGCAGGTACTCCACGCCGGCCGCATCCCCGTCCACCAGATCGAGAACGCGTACCTTGTCGCCGCGTTCGCGCAGCGTCTCGACGAGATGCCGGCCAATGAAGCCGCAGCCGCCTGTGACGAGAGCGCGCGTCATTCAGTTCCTGCCGCCCGTCTTTGCGGCCGGCTTGGCGCCGATGCCGATCGCCATCATGAAGGACGGCAGCACGACCAGCGAGACGATCAACACGAAGAGGATCGCCAGGCCGAGAAGGACGCCCATGCTGAACAGCCCTTCGTGCTTGGCAAGCGAAAGCGTGGCGAAGGCGGCGACGGTGTTCAGCTGCGTGATGAGAACGGCCACCGGCGTCGACGTGTCGAGAAGCTCGCCCTCACCTTCCCCCGCGCCCGTTTCGGGCCCGACCTCGCGGGCGCGACTCACCATATGGATGCTGCTTGCCACGCCGAGGCCGATCAGAAGCGGGATGACGATGACGTTGGCGAAGTTGAAAGGCAGGCTAAGCGCTGCCGAGCCGGCGACGATCCAAAGCGATGCGACGGCGAGGGGAAGAAGCACCAGGATCACGTCGGTGAGCCGACGCCTGACCACGATGACGACGATCACGATGGCGAGCACCGTATAGGCGATGGCTTCGACGAAGGAGAGCAGGATCGCCTGCCCCGCTCCGGTGATGCTCGCCGGCGGACCGGCCGCCTCCGGCGCGACGCTCTGCACTTCTTCGGCGAAAACCTTCATCGCGGCCGCCGTCTCGAGCGCCTGCTTCGGCAGCACGCGAAGGCGGAACTGCCCGTCGGCCGATACCCAGTCCCGCTTCAGCTCGGCAGGAACGTCGTCGATCGTGATGGGCGCGTCGACGGAGAGCTTCTGTCTGAGATCGGCTGCGATCTGAGGCATCTCGCGCGTGAGCGCTTCGCCGAGCTCCTTCAGCGCCTCGGGCTCGGTTCCGAGCGCTTCGGCGAAGCTCGAGAGCGCGTCGGCGAGCTCGCGCCCTGCTGGCGGAATCGAAGGGTCGATCGGATTGTCCTGCGAGGTCGCCGCGATCTCCTCGGCGCTCGCCTTCGTTTTCGCAAAGGCTTCTTTGAGCTCCGCATCGGTCGGCGGCGGCCCCGCCGGCCCCGGCGTGAAGAAGCTCTCGCCGAGACGCTCGCGCACGTCCGCGAGCGCGGCGAGCTTCGCCGGCTGGTCTTGCGGCACGAAACTCCCGACCCAGATGACGCCGGCCACATCCGCAAGCGCGGATAGCTTCTTGGCAAGGTCGCCCGCGGCCTCCATGTCGGGCGCCAGCACGTTCAGCGCGTAGGGCGACGTCTGCGGATCGGAGGCGAGGTCGCGATAGGTGCGGACCGCCTCGGTGTTCTGGTTCTGGAGGTTCAGCGGGTTGGTGTCGATCTCGGCCCGCGTCGCCATGAACGCGGCAGCAATGGTGACGACGGCCGCGACGACGAGAATGATGCGATAGTGCCGGTTGACCAGCCAGCCGATGCCGATGTGCTGCACCGCGCGCGGCGACGGCTTCGCCTTGAACACCGAGAGAAGTGCCGGCAGCAGCGTGAAGGTGATGACGAACGCGACGAGCATGCCGAAGGCGGAGATGATGCCGAACTCGGCGAGCCCGACATAGGTCGTCGGCACGAAGGAAAGGAAGGCGAGCGCCGCACAGAGTGCACTCAAGCCGATGCTGAGCCCCTCGCCTGCGACCGCAGTCCGAAGTGCGCCTTCGAACGGCATGCCGCGCCGCGCCGCCTCGAGGTAGCGCAGGCTGAGATGCGTGCCGAAATCGATGCCGAGACCGAAGAAGAGCACCATGAACGCGACCGAGATTAGGTTCAGCCGCCCGACCGAGATCGAGGCGAGGCCGGTGGTCCACACCGCGCCGACCAGGAGCGCGATCAGCAGCGCCGCGATCGTGCGGCCCGATCGGATGCCGATGGTGAGGATCGACGCGACGAGGATCAGCGAAAGCCCGCTCGCGTAGAGCGCGCTCGAAAACGCATCGTTCAGCTCCTGCTGCCGGAGCACCGGCTCGCCGGTGATGCGGAAGCGCGCCTCGGGGTAGGCAGCGCTCGCCGCGTCGATCGCCTCGTGAAGCGCGTCGATCGCCGGCCCGGCGCGGTTGATGGAGCTGTTGTTGAGCACCGGCTTCAGCTGCACGATCTGGCGCGTTCCGCCGCGCTCGACCCCGACGCTGAAGAGCTGGCTCCATTTCATCTCTGCCGGCTTGCCGTCCGCGTTTGCCTGCACGGTCGCCGCGAGCTCGCTCAGGAGATGGGCGAGCGACGGTGGCGCAGCACTTTCCGCGACGCCTTGCGCGGCGAGGCCGAGCAGGCTCGCAACACCGCGCAGGCTCGGGTCGTTGGCGAGGTTGGTGATGAGCCGCCGCGCCGGCCGGATCTGCTCCCCGATCGAACGGATCTGATCGGGATCGAGGAACAAGAGGCCGTAGTGCTCGAAATAGGGCGAGCTCGCTGGAAGCTCCGCCCACTCGATGAGGTCGGTGCGCTTCTTGAGGCGCGCGACGAGGTCGCGCGCCGCCGACTGCGCGTCCGCCGCCGTGTCGCCGTCGACAACGACGACCGCGAGATCCTCCTGCGGAAAAGCCTCCCGGTAGGCCGTGTCGGCCTGACGAAACGGCAACTCTGCCGAGAGAATTTCTCGCGTGCTGGTGTTAATCGTCAGGTGGGTTGCGGCGAAGCCGGCAAGCACGGTCAGGAGAAAGGCGACTCCGATCACTACCCAGGGGCGGCGCGCGGCCATGCCCACGCACGCTCCGATGATGACTTCGCCTATTCTTGACATTCGGGGGGTTGCTCCGACGCGATCGGCTATCTTTAAGGGTGCGCCTTGGACATCTAAGGGGCCCGGAAGGCACCGAACTCGGCAGCGAACCGCCTGTTAAAGCCAGGCTGTGGGTTGCCGCAAGCCATTTTGGTCGCGCATTCTCCGTTTCGGGGGCTGACATTTGAACGATGCAACATTCGAGACTCGCCTGGCTTCTGCGGGCGAGGCGGTGGAAGAGACGCTTGCGGGGCTTCTGGCGCCGAAGCCGATCGCCGGCGAGATCGCGCGCCCGGATCGCCTGATCGAGGCGATGCGCTATGCGACCTTGAACGGCGGCAAGCGGCTGCGGCCGTTCCTGGCCGTCGAGGCGGCGCGCCTGTTTGGAGCAGAAGGACCCGGCGTCCTCCGCACCGCCGCCTCGGTCGAGCTGATCCATTGTTATAGCCTCGTCCACGACGATCTTCCTGCGATGGACGACGACGACCTTCGCCGTGGTCGTCCCACCACCCATCGCGCTTATGACGACGCGACGGCGATCCTGGTCGGCGATTCGCTGCTGACGCTCGCCTTCGACGTGCTCGCCGACGAGAAGACCGATTCCGATCCGGCGATTCGCGTGGCGCTCGTCTCGACGCTGGCGCGCGCCTCGGGCATCGGCGGCATGGCCGGTGGACAGATGCTTGATCTGGAGGCGGAGGGACGCTTCGCCGCCGACGGCAACCCGCTTCCGCTCGGCGATACCGACATCCTCCGCCTGCAGGCAATGAAGACGGGCGCGCTTCTGACCGCGTCCGCCGAGATGGGCGCCATCGTCGGCCGCGCCGACAAGAACGGCCGCGACGCGCTACGCGCCTACGGGCACATGCTCGGCCAAGCCTTCCAGATCGCCGACGATCTCCTCGACGTCGAATCCGACGCCGCCACGCTCGGCAAGGCGACCGGCAAGGATTCGCTGATGGGCAAGGCGACCCTGGTCGGCCTTTGGGGAATCGAAGCGGCGCGCAAGCGTCTGGCCGGGCTGGTCGAGGAGGCTGAGAAGGCGCTCGCCGGATTCGACGCCCGCGCCGACGTGCTCCGCCGCGCCGCGCATTTCGTCGCCGACCGCAAGAGCTGAGAAAGCCACATGACAAGTCTCTCCGGTGTGATCGCCGCTGCCGCAACGCCGATCTCCGAAAGTCTCGAGCCCGACACCGAGCGCTTCGTCACGCTCTGCCGCACGCTTCTCGATCAGGGCTGCGACGGGCTCAACGTCTGCGGCACGACCGGCGAGGCGACATCGTTCTCCACCGCGCAGCGAACGGCGGTCATGGAAGCAGCGGCGTCTGCGCTGCCGCTGTCGCGCCTCATGGTCGGTACCGGCGCGGCCGCGCTCGCCGATACGATCGCGCTCACCCAGAAAGCCGCCGATCTCGGCTTTGCCGGCGCGCTCGTCATCCCGCCCTTCTACTACAAGGATGTTTCCGACGACGGCATGCTCGCGCTCTTCGCGCGCCTCGTCGCGGCAACCGCCGACAAGCCGATCGACCTTTACCTCTACAATTTCCCGGCGCTTTCCAGCGTGCCCTACACGCCCGATCTGGTCTCGAAGCTTCGCGAACGATTCGGTAGCCGCATCGTCGGCCTGAAGGATTCCTCAGGCGACCTCGACTACGCAAAAGCGATCGCGGCGCTCGGTCTTCGCGTCTTCCCGAGCAACGAGGCCGTGCTCCTCAAAGCGCGCGCCGGCGAGTTCGCCGGCTGCATCTCGGCGAGCGCCAACGTCAATCCGGAGTATTGCGCGCGCGCGTTTCGCGACGGCGACGAGGCGGCGCTCGCGACGGCCACGAAGATCCGCGCGCTCGTTTCGCGAAAAGTCCTGATCGCAAGCGTCAAGGTTGTGCTCGCGCACCGCATGGGCGATGCCGCGTTCGAAGCTCCAATGCCGCCGTTGACGCCGCTTTCGTCCGAGGACAGACGGCAACTGATCGAGGACGTCGCCCCGCTTCTCGCCTAGAGCATGATCCCGAAAAGTGGAAACCGGTTTTCGGGCAAGATCATTCCAAAGAGACAGGGCCTCCCCATTCTGTTTGGATGGAAAGGCTCTAGGCCGCTTTCGCGATCTCGCGGAAATTCGCGACGAGCGCCGCGGCGAATTCCGGCGAGTTGATATGATGCGGCAGCTCGACGAGCTTCCGCTGCGGGCCCGCGCGGAACGTCGCGCGGATCGCGTCGAAGAGCGCCGCATCGGCCAGCGGATCGTGGAACGGCTGGCCAGGCGCGTCGATGGCCGAGACGCCGCCAAGCGGCAACAAAAAGCGCACCGGCCCCTCGCACCGGTTGAGCCGCTCGGCGATCCATTCACCGAAGGCGCGGTTCTCCTCCGGCGTCGTGCGCATCAGCGTCACCTGCGCGTTGTGGACGTGGAATTTTCGTTCCGAGAATTTCGCCGGCACGCTCTCGCGCGACCCGAAATTGACCATGTCGAGCGCCCCAACGGAGACCAACGCCGGAATGCGCGTCCTCATCATCGCGCCGAAGCGATCGTCGGTGCACGGCAGCACGCCGCCGACCAGATAGTCCGCCACCTCCGTTGTCGTGACGTCGATGATTCCGGCGAAGAAGCCGGAATCGACCAGCTTCTCCATCGACTGGCCGCCGACGCCCGTAGCGTGGAAGACGAACGTCTCGTAGTCCCGCTCGAGCGCCTCGCGCACTTGCGTGACGCACTCGGTGGTGACGCCGAACATGGTGAGGCCGAGGCCGGGCTTGTCGGCAGCCGAGGCGACGACGCGGTTCTTCGCCATGCCAGCGGCAGCATGCGCGGCGTTGCCGATCACCTGCCGCGAGATGGCGTTCAAGCCCGCGACATCGACCACCGAATACATCATGGCGATGTCGCTCGGGCCGACATAGGACGCGACGTTTCCCGACGCGACGGTCGACACCATGAGCTTCGGCACGCCGACCGGAAGCGCCCGCATCGCTGCCGTGACGAGCGCCGTGTTGCCGGAGCCGCCGAGCCCGAGCACGGCGCCGATGTCGTCGCGCGAAAGGAGATAGCCGGTGAGCGCCTCCGACATCGCTGTGATCGCCGCGCCGCGGTCGTCATTGCCGAGCACCGCCGACGCGCCGCCCGGATGACGAGCCGCCACCTCCTCCGCCGTCACGTCGGCGACGCTCTTCCCCGGCCGCGTTCCGACATCGACCAGCACCGCGTCCGCGCCCGCCGCGATTGCGCAGTCCTTGGCATAGACGAGCTCCACGCCCTTGGTGTCGGCCGTGCCGACGACATAGACCTTCACGGTATCCTCCCGAGGCTTTTGCCCGCCAGCTTAGTGCGCCAGGCGGGTCCTGCGCTATCGGCGCCGCCCTTGCTATGGGCTGATTTCGACCTGCTCTATCGGTTTGAGCGAGCGCAAAGCGTCGAACGACGGCGCGCTTAGGCTAGGCGGGATGCGCCCCGGGCGCACGAATTCGGGAGGAGATGGGGATGCGGCTTCGCGTGATCGACTTCGGCTACGTGCCGGCGCTTCGCAGCCAGGCCGTCTATCACGGCCTCGCCGCCGCCATGAAGGCGGACGACGACCCGGTGCTCTCGATCGTCAATCCCGACGCCCCCTATGTCTGCGTCGGCATGCATCAGGAGATCGAGAAGGAGGTCGACGAGTCGTTCTGCAAGGCCGAAGACCTGCCGATCGTCCGCCGCCATGTCGGCGGCGGCGCGGTCTATCTCGACCGCAATCAGATGTTCGTTCACTTCATCTACCCGCGCGGAAAAGCGCCGGAATTCGCCCTCAATCTCTATCCGATGTTCATCGCGCCGATGGCCGCGACCTATCGCGAACTCGGCATCGCCGCCGAGTACCGGCCGGTGAACGACGTTCAGGTCGCCGGACGCAAGATCGGCGGCACCGGCGCCGCTTCGATCGGCGAGGCGACGCTCTTCGTCTCAAGCTTCATGTTCGACTTCGACACCACGAAGATGGCGCACTGCCTCAAGGTGCCGTCGGAGAAATTCCGCGACAAGTTGAAGACGACGCTCGAAGACTACATGACGACGATGACGAAGCTCTTGGACAAGGTGCCGGCGCGCGAGGAGGTGAAGGCACTCTTCCTCAAGCACTGCGAAAGCGCGCTCGGCGTGACGGCGGTCGATGACCAGCCCACCGAAGCCGAGATGAAGGCGATCGAGGCGGAGGAGAAGGCGCTTTGCGATTCCGCCTGGACTCACCTGCAGGGGCGAAAGCTCGTGGAGCTCGGCGTGAAGATCTCCGCCGGGACGCATCTGACCGAGAGCATGCATAAAGCGAAGGGCGGCCTGATCCGCGTGCATCTTCTGGCGCGCGACGGCAAAATCGCCGAGCTGATGCTTTCGGGCGACTTCACCTGCCTGCCGCCCGACGGCATCGACCGCCTAGCGGAAAAACTGCACGGCGCGACGCTTGAGCAAGATGCGCTGACCAAGGCGGCGGCCGACGGCTTTAAGGCCCTCAAGCTCGACATGCCGGGCGTCGAGCCCGCCGACATCGCAACCGCAGTGATGGGCGCGGTGGAGATGTCTGACTGACAACGTCTATTCCTCGTAGGCCAGATAGCGCACGATTCGCCAGTGCCCGTCAGCTTGGCGGTTGAACACATCGAGGCCGGGTTCGACCGTCGTGCTCTCCTCGCCGGTGTCGCGCTGGCGGACGGTCAGCATCCAGTTGAGCCGGACCGCCGCAAGGTCGCCTTGCGCAAAGATATCCTTGATCTCGAGCTCATACGTGTAAGCGCGCGCTGTGTCGGCGAGTGAGCTTTGCAGCAGCTCACACAGCGCATCGTATCCGCGCTCGGGCTGGCCGCGGAAGTCTGCGATGAGCTCGCGGGCAAACAAATCGCAGACCTCGTCGGCGCGGCCGGCGTTGAAGTCGTCCCTCCACTGCGTGAGCGTCGCGGCGATCTCCGCCCGCGACGCGTCATCGGACGCAGCGGCCGAGGCAGCGGACGACGCGGCGCAAGCCAGCACCAGGCCGGCAAGCGCCGGAATTAGGAGATTGGCGCGGGACATGACTGCATCGGGGCGTCGCTTTCTCGACTTTCTCGATATCGACCTATTCCAGCACCGGTCACGAAGGGAGCCCGACAGACGGGACTCGTTTAACAAGACCCTACCGGCTGTCTTAAGGAATGCTCTAGGGGATTAAGCCCCGTTGCGTGATCCACGATGAAGACACTCTGCGTCCTCCAGCACACCGAGGCCGAATATCTCGGCCTGATGGAGGACCATCTCGAAGGCCGCAACATCCGCTTCCGCTATAGCCGCCCGTTCACGCCGGGCGGGAAGGTGCCGACAGCGGCGGAAGGATATGACGGCCTGATTCTGCTCGGCGGCGGGCCGCTCGGGATCGTCAGCGGCGCGCTGGTGCCGAGCCTCGCCCCGGAGCTTCGCCTGACCAAGGATTTCCTCGCCCACGGCCTGCCGGTCGTCGGGATCGGGATCGGCGCGGCGATCCTCGCCGTCGCGACCGGCGGCGGGGCCGAGGAAGCACCGCTGCGCTTCTCGGTGGAGACGGCGCGCCGCTCCCCGCCGCAAGCCCTCGGCGGCCACCTGCCCGCGAGCTTTCCGATGGCCGTCTATATGCGCGACCGGCCCGTCCCACCGGCCGGCGCTGAGATTCTCGCCTCGAGCGACGGCGGCCCCCTCGTCTTCCAGACCGGCAATGCACTCGGCTTCCTCGGCCATCCCGGCGCCAAGTCCGCCATGATCGAAGACCTGATCATGGAGTTCGAAGAGACGCCGGAAGGAACGGCGGAAACGTTGGACCGGCTCCGCGCCGTCCAGGGCGAGATCGCCTCAGCGCTCGCCGAAATCATGGTCGGGCTGGTGGACGTCGCCGGCTGGATGTGACGCTTGGCAGCGCCCTCCCCGCGCATTTCCCGGAAAATCAGGTATGGAACTCATGCAATAAATCGAATATGATTTTCTCCCGCGCTCCACGGTTGATCTCAGTCAATGAGGCAAGGCCGGCTGGGCGCAGAAATGGTTGAGGGGGGCGCGGGCTCGGTCTGCGAAATGGCGAACAAGCTCATCATCGTAATGGTCAACACCGACCCGCGGAACGGCGAGGAGCTCGGTGCGCCGTTCTTCCAGGCGACGGTCGCGGCGGCCATGGACTACGAGGTCGAGGTCGTCTGCACGGCGACCGCCGGCCAGCTCATGAAGAAGGGCGTCGCCGAGAAGCTCGTGGTGAAGCCGGGCTCGCCCAAGACCGTCTACGATTTCATCAAGGACGCGCACGACGCGGGCGTGAAGTTCTACTGCTGCTCGCCCAATCTCGATCTCTTCGACATGACCCAGGAAGACCTGATCCCCGAATGCGAGGGGATCGTCGGCGGCGCCAAGGTGATCGAAGACATTATGGAGGACGACGACGCGCGCGTCCTCACCTACTGACGATGCGAAACGCATGAGCGCGACGACGGCAGCGACGGCGGAACGGGGGACGATCGGCGATCCCGTCTCCGCTACGCCTGTTGTCCCCCAGGCGAAACTCGAAGCGGTGTTCGACGATATCCGCTCGCACATCCTCTACGACCATGAGCTTCACGGTTGCCTCAACTGCGGAATCTGCACCGCGACGTGCCCCTCCGCGCATTACTATGACTACTCGCCGCGCGAGATCGTGCAGCTTCTCTGGACGGAGAATCTCGAAGGCATCTACGACGCGATGCAGGAGAAGATCTGGTCCTGCGCGCAGTGTTACACCTGCGCCGCGCGCTGCCCCTTCGAGAACTCGCCCGGCGGCCTCGTGATGATCATGCGCGAGGTCGCGATCAAGCACGGCATGCAGTCGGCGAAGGACGTGCTTCGCCCCTTCTCGCGCGTGCTTCTGAAGGTCATCTCCACCGGCAATCAGCTCGCGCCGAACATGATCACGCGCGAGGCTTTTCCCGACTGGGGACCGAACGTCTCGAAGATCGACGCGCCGCTCAACGTGCTGAGGAAGGCGATTCCCGTGCCGACCATGCACACCATGGACACGGCCTGGGAGGTGAACCTCAAGACCTCGGTCGAGCTCTACACGATCTGGGAAGCGACGGGCGTGCTCGATCAGCTCGAGACCGTCGACGAGAACCTCTTCGACGTCGTCTCCGACGTGATGGACGAGAAGCGCGACGAGTACCAGGAATGGCTCGACGAGCAGGAAGAAGAAGGGGACGCCGATTGAGCGCCGCGCCGCCCGGCGAGGCCATGGAGGATGCGATGGAAAAGCCCGGCGAGAAGAAGCCGGCCTATAGCGGCTTCGGCGAGGAGTGGCGGCCGTCGAACCTGACGCCGGCCGAAGCGCAGCGGGCGACGGACTGGGTTGAGGCGAAGATCGACAAGCGCTCGATGCTGACGAAGAAGGATCGCGTCGAGGATACCCGCGACGCCATGTGGCAGCTCGAGAAGGAGGGCGAGATCGTCGTCCACCGCCTCGACGAACGCCACGAGCCGGTCGTTGCGCGCACCCTCTACGGTTGGGAAAAGAAGATCCCCACCACCAACCTCTGGCACCACAAGTCCTGCGGCCAGTGCGGCAACATCCCCGGCTACCCGTCGAGCGTCATGTGGCTGATGAACGAGCTCGACGTCCGCTATCTCGACGAGACCGACCAGACGTCGTGCACGGCGTGGAACTATCACGGCTCAGGCATCGGCAACGTCGTCAGCCTTGCCGCGGTGTTCCTCAGGAATTTCCACCAGGCCTACATGTCGGCGAAGTCGCAGGGGCTCGACGTCGGCACCTATTATCCGCTCGTCCATTGCGGCACCTCCTTCGGCAACTACAAGGAGATGCGCATCTTCCTGATGCACTCCGCCGAGCTCCGCGCCGAGGTGAAGAAGATCCTCGGCAAGCTCGGCCGCCTCGTCGACGGCAAGCTGCTCATCCCCGAAGAGATTGTGCACTATTCCGAATGGCTGCATGTCATGCGCGACCGCATCCGGGAGCGTCAGACGATCGACGTCTCCGGCATCCGCGCCACCGTCCATCCCGCCTGCCACGTCTACAAGATGGTGCCGGAGGACGTGATCTACGACGAGACTGTTTTGGACGGGAACCGCGTCGCCGTCTCGACCGGCCTGTTGCAGACGCTCGGGGCAAATGTCGTGGATTATTCCACGTGGTATGACTGTTGCGGCTTCGGCTTCCGCCACATCATCGGCGAGCGCGAGTTTACCCGCTCCTACGCCATCGACCGCAAGATCAAGGTGGCGGTCGAAGAGGCAAAAGCCGATGTGATGATCGGCCACGATACCGGCTGCATCACCACGCTCGACAAGAACCAGTGGATCGGCAAGGCGGTCGACAAAGTTTACGCGCTGCCGATCATGGCCGACTGCCAGTTCGCCGCGCTGGCGCTCGGCGCGCACCCTTACAAGCTCGCGCAACTTCACTGGCACGCCTCGCCCTTCGAGGGCCTACTCGAGAAGCTCGGCATCGATTGGCAGAAGGCGAAAGCGGAGTTCGAGACCTATCTCGAAGAGGTGAAGGCTGGGCGGATCGAGACGCTCTACGATCCGAAACGCGCGATCACCTCCGGCCCCGGTTACGTCAAGCCGAAAACGCCGGCTCAAGTCGGAGCGGGTGAATGAGCCGCGCCCCGGCCAACAAAGTACTCATTGTCGGCGGCGGCCCGGCCGGCTTGTCGGCCGCACACGCCCTGGCCTCCGCCGGCCAGAAGGTGGTGCTCGTCGACAAGGAGGATCGCCTCGGCGGCGCGCCGATCCTTTCCGGCTATGCGCGGCTCGTGCCATCCGGAGAATGGGCGAAGGACGCGATCGGCGGCATGGTCACGCGCGTTCAGGAGAATCCCAACGTCGATGTCCGCCTCGAGCGGACCGTGAAAGCGTTCGCCGGCGAGCCGGGCGGCTTCCACGCCACGCTTTCCGACGGCGAGAGCGTCGATGTCGGCAGCGCCATCCTCGCCACCGGCTTCACGCATTTCGATTCCGTCAACAAGCCGGAATGGGGCTTCGGCACCTATCCCGACGTGGTCACCACGACGCAGGTCGAACAGATGTTCTCGTCGGGCAAAGGCGTGCGCTGCCCCTCCGACGGCAGAAAGCCGGAGCGCGTCGCCATCCTCCTTTGCGTTGGCTCGCGCGACCGCCAGATCGGTCGCGAATGGTGCTCGAAAATCTGCTGCACCGTCTCCTCCAACATCGCCATGGAGATCCGCGAGGAGCTGCCGGACTGCAACGTCTACATCTACTACATGGATATCCGCACCTTCGGCCTCTACGAGGGCCTCTATTACTGGGAGAGCCAGGAGAAGCATCGCGTCAAATACATCAAGGCGCGCATCGCCGAGGTGACCTCCGACGGCAAGCGGCTGATCGTGAAGGGCGAGGACACGCTGGTGAAGCGGCCGATCACCATCCCCTTCGACATGGTGGTGCATGCGATCGGCATGGACCCGAATGTCGACAACATGACGCTCTCCGCGATCTTCGATGTCGGCCTGGAAAAGCACGGCTATATCGCCAAGGCCTCGGCCTACGCGCACGCAGGCGAGACGACGCGTCCCGGAGTCTTCGTCGCCGGCGCCGCTACCGGCCCTGAAACCATCGACGATTCGATCGCGCAGGGCCGCTCGGCGGCGATCGCCGCTCTGACCTTTGCAGCAGGCGCAATGCGGGAGGCGGCGGAGTGATGGCGAGCCTTGCGCCGCGCAGGAGGAAGACGCCGGTTCCGGCGCGGCCCTCGCTCGATCGACCCGTGCTCGATCTGTCTGGCCCGAAGCTCCGCCGCGCCTTCGAGAGCCTCGCCGAATGCGCCGAGCCGACGGGCGGCGTCGAGCGCTATGTCGGCGCGCTGGCGCTCAAGGCCTCGCTCTTCGAGGAGGTGCTCGGCAAGGGCCGGGTCAGCGAGTTGAGCGAGACGGAGCTTCTCGACATTTGCGCGTTCGTCGCGCCGGTCAGGCGCCGCATCGGCGCGTGGCTCGGCGAGAACGGCTTCGCCGCCATGCGCAAGCGGCTCGCGGCCCTTCTCGACGGCTGGTCCGATGTCTCGACCGCCGACGCCCGCATGAACGCTTTCGTCGAGAGCTTCCCGGCCGACCGCGCGCACCGCTGGGTACGCGACCTCGGCGCCGAGGTGCTGCACTACACGGCACCCGAGCGCTATCCGCTGATGACCCGCTGGATGTGGGACGCGCGCGTCAACACCGGCGTGCTGCGCGAGATCTGGCACGCGGAGGACGTCGACGCGATCCAAATCGGCATTGCCGACGACTTCGTCACCTTCGCCACGCTCAGCGAAGAGCTCGAAGGATTCCTCGAAGCAAACGGCGTCTACCGCGACCTGCCGTTCACGGTCGACCTTCTCTCGGCCCACATCTACGCCGCTTACATCAACGATCTTGGCGGCCAGTATCTCCACGCCGATTTCTGCGGCGGCGCCAAGCACGACCCGATGACGCATACGCGCCGCATGCTCGGGCTCGACGCCGTCGATTCCGAATCCGGCCGCACACGGCTGAAGCTGATCGACGGCGAAGCCTACGTGCTCGGCTCGCCGCGCCAATTGGGCGCTTGAGGGCGGGCGATGCCGATCCACGAGAAATCGCTGATCCGCCCCGAGGACCTCGTCACCCACGAGCATCTGACCCTCGACGGCGTCGACGTCTCCGGTCACTGGTCGACGTTCATCAAGCCGCGTGTCGTCACCGACTACAACGAAGACTTGCAGGAGGAGATCGCAGCACTTCCCGGCGGCGAGTTTATCCATCGCTGTTGGCAGTGCGGCTCCTGCACCAACGCCTGCACGATCAACGCGCTCAATCCCGACTTCAACCCGCGCTACTGGATCTACCTGATCCGCATGGGCTTCGAGGACGAGCTCGTGCGCGACAAGGATCTGATCTGGCAGTGCGTCTCCTGCAACAAATGCACCTATGCCTGCCCGCGCGACGTGAACCCCGAAGGCGTGATGAAGGCGACGTCGCATTGGCTGGAGCTGAAGGGCTTCGTCGCGCCGAAGCCGTCGACGGTTTTCGACGACGTGTTCTCCGATCAGGTCTTTGAGACCGGCAAGATCGAGGACGGGCTGGTGCTCCGCCAGTTCTTCTCCCGCACCGGCCAGCCGCTCTTCCAGGACTGGCTTGTCGCGCTGGTGCGCGGCCTTCTCTTCCGCCTGCCGGTCGGGATGCTGACAAAGCTCGGCCTCGCTACGCTCTTTCGCCCGAAGACGCGCGGCTGGGCAAAGGCGCGCGCCGCGATCGACGAATATGTCGAGGAGCGCCACGCCGCCGACCGCCGCGCGCTCGGCCTCGACCCGCACGAAGCAGGAATGGGAGCCGAGTGATGAGCGGCAAGCATCAAAAAGTCGCCTACTATCCCGGCTGTGCGCTCGAAGGTACCGGCCACGCCTACAACCGCTCGACCAAGGCTCTCGGCAAGGCGCTCGGCCTCGACCTCGTCGAGTTGAAGAACTGGAACTGCTGCGGCGCGATGGAGGTGAAGAACGTCGACCCGAAGCTGCAGACCTATCTCTCCGCGCG